>Ga0208413_1000431_pt1 | contig 31819 bp, 31 predicted proteins | sample AntAceMetag02UKD_FD_184761 | JGI IMG/M metagenome (GOLD analysis project Ga0208413, IMG submission 184761) | Saline lake microbial communities from Ace Lake, Antarctica - Antarctic Ace Lake Metagenome 02UKD (SPAdes) (version 2) | ecosystem: Environmental > Aquatic > Non-marine Saline and...
CATGTAGATAAAGAGGTGTCACTGTGTGGCTGGGTTCACCGACGTCGCGACCACGGTGGCGTGATTTTCTTAGATGTGAGAGACCGAGAAGGTATAACTCAGGTCGTTTTTGATCCGGATACCGTTGAAAGTTTTGCGCTTGCCGAAAGCGTCAGAAGTGAATATGTGATTCAAATTAAAGGCAGGGTCAGGCTCCGTCCAGAGGGCACTGGAAACGCCGATATGGCCACCGGTCAAATTGAGGTGCTCGGCAAAGGGTTGGTCGTTCTCAATGCGTCTAAGACGCCGCCAATCCAATTGGATGAGCACGTGGAAATCGGTGAAGAAATCAGGCTTCACTATCGCTATATCGATTTACGTCGCCCGGAAATGGCTGAGCGTTTGCGCTTTCGTTCGAAAGTTACCAACACTGTTAGAAATTTTTTAGATGAGAATGGGTTTTTGGATATTGAAACTCCGTTACTCACTAAAGCAACGCCCGAAGGCGCGAGAGACTATCTTGTACCTAGTAGAACTCATCCGAATCGATTTTTTGCATTGCCGCAGTCGCCGCAGTTGTTTAAGCAAATCCTTATGGCTGCAGGAATGGACAGATATTATCAAATAGCGAAATGCTTCAGAGACGAAGACTTGCGTGCCGACCGACAGCCTGAGTTCACCCAAATCGATGTTGAAACATCGTTTATGGACGAAGAACAAATCATGTCGAAGATGGAAGAGTTAATACACCATATATTTAAGAGTCATATGGACGTGGACTTAGGCACATTTCCTAGTATTACTTATGCAGAGGCTATGCGTCGATACGGCTCGGACAAACCAGATCTGCGTATCGATCTGGAGTTAGTCGACATCGCCGATCTTATGCAGGATGTCGACTTTAAGGTCTTCAGCGGTCCGGCTAAGGATATTGAAAGCAGAGTTGTAGCATTAAGAGTACCTAAAGGTGCCGCAATCAGTCGTAAAGTTATTGATTCGTATACTGACTTTGTCGGTATTTACGGCGCCAAGGGTTTGGCATGGATTAAGGTCAATGACATTGCTGCGGGTGTCGAAGGGTTGCAGTCACCGATTATCAAGTTCATGCCTGAGGCTACGGTTATGGCTTTGATGGCCAAGCTGGGGGCGCAAACAGGTGACATCATTTTCTTCGGTGCAGATAAAGAAAAGGTAGTTAACGAAGCTATTGGTGCGCTGCGAATAAAAGTTGCTGGGGACTTAGGCCAGGTGCGCGAGGGCTGGGCACCACTGTGGGTTATTGACTTCCCAATGTTCGAGTCTACAAGTGATGGTGGCTTAACATCCTTGCATCATCCGTTTACTGCGCCGGCATGTGATGCCGATGAACTGCAGGCTAATCCTAAAGGGGCACTTTCTAGAGCATACGATATGGTCCTCAATGGTACTGAGTTAGGCGGTGGATCCATTCGTATCAATAAACCTGACATGCAGCAATCAGTCTTTAAAGTTTTGGGTATAGGTGAAGAAGAAGCGACCGAGAAGTTCGGCTTTTTACTAGAAGCGCTCTCCTATGGCTGTCCACCCCATGGCGGCATCGCGTTTGGTTTGGATAGATTGATGATGCTGATGACAGGCGCTTCATCAATAAGAGATGTCATTGCGTTTCCTAAAACGCAGTCTGCAGCATGTCCATTAACCGATGCCCCCGGGCCAGTGTCAACCAAACAGTTAAAAGAGCTTCACATTCGTTTGTGCGAACAAGAAAAAAGTAAAGTGTAAGGCTGGCTCAGCCAAAAGATAAGGAGTCTGTTATGGCGGGTCACAGTAAGTGGGCCAATATTAAACACCGCAAAGCAGGCCAAGACGCGAAGCGCGGCAAGGTTTTTACGAAAATAATTCGTGAACTGACAGTGGCGGCTAAGGTGGGCGGTGCAAATCCAGACGACAATCCGCGCCTGCGAGCGATGGTAGATAAGGCTCTGGGCGCCAATATGACCCGCGATACAATAGATCGTGCTGTCGCTAGAGGCGCCGGTACTGCTGAAAACGAAAACTTGGAAGAGCTTCTTTATGAAGGCTACGGTCAAGGCGGGGTGGCTGTACTTGTTGAGACTTTGACCGATAACAAGAACAGAACAGTTGCCGAGGTCAGGCATGCGTTTAGTAAATATGGAGGCAGCTTAGGCACTAATGGATCAGTTGCCTATTTGTTCGAAAAAACAGGCATTATTAGTTTTCCAATCGGCAGCGATGAAGAGCGGGTTATGGAAATAGGGCTCGATTCTGGGGCTCATGATATTGTCAAAAACGAAGATTCCAGTATTGATGTTATGACGACACTGGAGACTTTTTGGGCGGTTCAAGATGCTTATAAAGCTATCGAGATTGAGCCTAGTTCGGCGGAGATGACGATGCTCGCGTCCACCGATGCCGAGTTGGATTTAAGGGGTGCGCAAACGCTGCTTAAGCTAATAGACCATATGGAAGATTTGGACGATGTGCAAAATGTCTATTCGAATGCCAAAATTTCGGACGAGATAGCGAACCAACTTTAATTCACTTGGCGCAGGTTGCACAGTTTATAGCCTGCGTGTTTGTAGTCTTTCTACTTACAAGCCTTCCCGCTTATATGCTCTATGTAGTGAGTGAGGGGCGCGAAATCAGGAAATCACCATGGCCATTATTCTGGGTATTGACCCAGGCTCGAGAGTAACAGGGTATGGTCTCATCAATGTTGTAGGCAACAAATTTGAATTCGTTGGCTGCGGCTGTATCAAGACCGAAACCAAATTACTGCCGGATCGACTTAAGATTATTTTTTACGGCGTTTGCGAAGTGATTGAAGAATTCTCGCCACAGCAGGCTGCGGTTGAGGAAGTGTTTATGGGGAAAAATGCGCAGTCAGCACTTAAGTTAGGGCAAGCCCGTGGAAGTGCTATGGTTGCATGCTTATCTCATGACTTACCCGTCGATGAATACTCGGCGAGAAAGGTGAAGCAGGCGGTCGTGGGGTCTGGCGCAGCTGACAAGACGCAGGTGCAACACATGGTAAGAGTGCTACTACGAATAAATGATAAAATCGCCGAAGATGCCGCGGATGCGCTTGCGGTCGCTATATGTCATGCCAACACATCGGCTAGCTTGATTCGCCTAGCAGGGGCAAAATCTTTCAGTCGCAAACGACTGCGCGGTTAGTTAGAGCTTTATCAGTGAGTGTATAAAAGTAGCGTCATAAAACGAATGCTAGACAATACAGACAATACAGACAATACAGACAATACAGACAATACAGACAATACAGACATGAAGGAATAAAATTGATAGGACAGCTGAGAGGTAAACTGCTTGCTAAAACCCCGCCGGAGATTTTACTCGAGGTTGGTGGTGTAGGCTATGAAGTTCAAGTTCCGATGAGTACGCTTTACGAATTACCAGATGTAGGCCGTGAGGTGTTACTGCATACCCATTTTGTTGTGCGCGAAGACGCTCAGTTGCTTTATGGGTTTCATGATTTGAAGTCTAAATCGATGTTTCGCTCTCTTATTAAAGTTAACGGTGTCGGCCCCAAAATGGCATTAGGGATTCTATCTAGTATGCAAGCCGATGAATTTGTACAGACTGTTCGCGGCAATGATGTGAGTGCAATGATTAAGATGCCGGGCATTGGTAAAAAAACCGCAGAGAGACTGATCATTGAGATGCGCGATCGGCTCGATGAATGGGGTGATACTAGTGGGGCAGTCGCTGGCGGCATGCTACTGACGTCATCTGTTAGTAGAGACGCTGAAACAGCGTTGATAAGTTTAGGTTATAAACCTCCTCAGGCGGCACGTTCAATTGCGGTCGTCATGAAGGAGCATCCAGAAATTGAAGATAGCGAAGCACTCATCCGTCTCGCGCTTAAGAGCATGGCTTAACAATGGACGAAGATAGACTTATTTCAGCAAGCTCAGCACCGGTAGAAGACTCTCTCGATCGAGCTATACGTCCACTAGTTCTAAGAGACTACGTGGGCCAAAGTGTAGTGAAGGAGCAAATGGAAATTTTCATCAGTGCGGCCCGAAACCGTAACGAGCCGCTTGATCATACCTTAGTATTTGGCCCCCCCGGGTTGGGAAAAACCACACTCGCTTACATTATTGCTAACGAATTAAATGTTTCAATAAAAACCACGTCGGGCCCGGTTTTAGAGAAGGCGGGTGATTTGGCAGCGATGCTGACGAACTTGGAATCAGGCGATGTCTTGTTTATCGATGAAATACACCGTATGAGTCCTGCTATTGAAGAGATATTGTATCCAGCAATGGAAGATTTTCAATTGGATTTGATGATTGGTGAAGGCCCTGCAGCTCGGTCGATTAAATTAGATTTGCCGCCATTTACATTGGTTGGTGCGACCACCAGAGCGGGATTGTTAACATCACCTTTACGCGATCGTTTTGGAATTATTCAGCGCTTAGAATTTTACTCGGTGGAAGAGTTAGCGAGCATCGTAAGTCGTTCAGCATCGATTATGGGAACTCCCATGGACGGAGAAGGGGCTGTTGAGATTGCTAAGCGTTCCCGGGGGACCCCTCGAATCGCGAATCGTCTGTTGCGCCGAGTACGGGACTATTCAGAGGTGAAAGCAGATGGGGCGGTCAATCTGGATACTGCGAGCCGAGCGTTAGATATGTTAGGGATCGATAAAAATGGCTTCGATCATATGGACCGCAGGTTACTGATGACAATGATCGAGAAATTTGATGGCGGGCCTGTAGGAATTGAAAGTATTGCTGCGGCTATTAGTGAGGAGCGCGATACTATCGAAGATGTTCTTGAGCCTTATCTGATACAACAAGGCTTTATTATGCGTACGCCTCGGGGCAGGGTAGTGACCCAATTCGGCTATCGCCATTTTGGTATTAAGCCATCAAAAGCGGTTGCTGAACTGTTTTCTCAAAATTCCGAGTAAATCTTCTAGAAAAACTGTTGTTCAGTTTAAGACTAAGTCGTCGTAACCATTTGAGGATGCGCCTTTGCTGATAACCTTGGCTAGCCAAGCGTTACAAAGACACATTGTCGCCACTATTAACCTGATAACGGCCCCCATTCATCCTTGCAGAGTTACATTTAGACTCTTTAATGGCTTTTAACAAAACTATTTTAGGAATTGGCCGAACTAATCAATTGAAACGGCGGATTTCGTGCGGCTTATTGCTGTCATAGTTAAGAGATTTGTCGGTAATGTTTTCAACCAAATTGGAGAAAAATTGTGAATGAGCTGAGTCCTCTTCAACTAATTCTGGGGGCTAGTATAGTAGTGCAGCTGGTCATGTTGATCTTGCTGCTACTTTCTATTGTTTCTTGGGTAATGATTGTGCAGCGCTGGCTGGTTTTGTCTGCGGCGCGTAAAAGTGTGACCGCTTTCGAGAGACGGTTTTGGTCTGGGATAGATTTAAGCCAGCTTTACAAGGAAGGTAGCCAAATGCAGAAGGAAGATATCCCTGTTGTTGGAATGGAAAATATCTTTCGCGCGGGCTTTAAAGAATTTATGCGCCTACGTCAGCAAGGCACAGCGGATAAAGAAGCTGTAATGGAAGGCGCTCAAAGGGCAATGCGGGTTGCTTATTCGCGTGAAGAGGAAAAGCTTGAAAAGCATCTTTCGTTCCTAGCGACAGTAGGTTCTGTGAGCCCTTATATCGGACTTTTGGGCACGGTGATAGGCATCATGAACGCGTTTATTGGGCTTGCAAATCAGGCGCAAGCGACTCTTCAAGTCGTTGCGCCAAATATTGCAGAAGCACTAATCGCAACAGGCTTAGGTCTGTTTGCTGCTATTCCAGCGGTGGTTGCATTTAACCGCTATACCTCTGATGTGGATAGTATAACCAGCAGCTATATAACGTTCTCAGATGAGTTTTCGAGCATCTTACATCGCCAGATTCACAGTAGCTAAATTTCAAAAGGCTTAAATGGAAATTCTAGTTCGCAAAAAACGCAAACCGATGGCAGACATCAACGTCGTCCCCTACATAGATGTTATGTTGGTGCTGCTTATTGTTTTCATGGTGACAGCGCCAATGCTAAACCAAGGTATCGAAGTGGATTTGCCTCAGGCGAATAATGAGCCGCTCGCTGTTGACGAAAATTTAGAGACGCTGGTGGTTTCAATTAAATCTGACGGCAGCTACTTTCTCAGTCTTGGCGCGACAGGTGAAGACAGGACGAGTTTGGAGTTGTCTGCGCTAGGGGATCAAGTTAGCAAAGTCCTCGGTGCAAATCCGGATATTCAAGTTTTAATCGAAGGCGATAGAGACGCTGATTGGGGAACAATGATTGCATTGATTACCACCCTTCAGCAGTCTGGCGTAGACAACCCGAATTTTATAACCGAACCCACTAGTAGTTTATGAGGATTTGCAGTTTTTTAGCTGCAAATTGATGCTATGAGCAGCGCATTCAACAACATAGTCATCTATAACGGCTACCCGCTTTCGGTTGCAGTTGCCGTGGGTATACACATCACCTTACTTGTGTCTTTGCTGTACCTGCAGGCAGATAACAACGTGGAGACTATCGATTTTATTCAGCCGAGCGTTATTAAATCGCTGTTTATTGATGAAAACCCACAAGTTATTAATCAAAAGAACATTGAACGTCGTCGCCTCGAGCGGGTAGAGCAGCAACGGTTTGAGCGACAACAAGATGACGCCCGCAAGGAAAAAGAAGCTGATGCGGCCGCGCAGCAGCGCAGGCAAGAACAAGAGGCCGCTAAGGCGAAAGCTGATGCGCGAGAGTTGGCAAAGCAACAGAGCGCTTTGCGAGATAGGGAAGAAGTAGAGCGGCAATTAGCACAGCAGCAACGCCGTGAGCGGGAGCAAGAGCAGCAGCAACTAGAGGATGCAGCCGCAGACCGGCAGCGTCGGCAAGAAGCTCGGGAAAGATCTGAGCAGCAGGCACGTGAATCAGAGCGCGCCTCAGAAGCAGCCGCCAATGCGGCCAGAACTGAGTTTGAGTTAATTCAAAGCGCGATGGGATTCATTCAGCAGGTGGTTCAAGAGAACTGGTCGAGACCGCCAAGCGCTAGAAATGGCATGCGTACAATTTTACAAATATCGATGCTGCCAACTGGAGAAGTGATAGACGTCACGATTAGCCAGTCCAGTAATGACCCAGCATTTGATCGAGCCGCTGAAACAGCGGCATTCAGAGCGGCTCCGTTTGCGGAGCTGCAAAGCCTACCAATTAGAATATTTAACGATAATTTCCGATCATTCTCGTTAACCTTTCAGCCAGAGGATTTATTGAATTGAAACTACCTAAGATAATCTTAACCTTGTTGGTATTGCTGCCGCATTTAAGCAGTTTTGCCGCCTTAAATATTGTTATTACCCAAGGTGTCGACAATCCTATCCCAGTCGCGATTGTGCCTTTTTCGTGGGATAGCTCAGGTCTCTTAAGTGAAGACATCAGTCAAATAGTCATTAATGATTTAGAGCAGGTGGGAGAGTTTCGAGCATTGGATCGCAATAATATGCTTGGTTTGCCTGATCAAGAGAGTGAAGTTTTTTACCGTGACTGGCGGGTGTTAGCACAGGATTATCTGTTAGTTGGCAAAATTAGCAGATCACCTGGCAGTTCATTGGTTCAGGTGCAGTATGAATTCTTTGATGTTAATCGCGAGCTTAAACTGGCGGGCGAGGTGCTAACGGGCAACGTGACACAGCTGCGTGATATTGCACACGAAATAAGCAATGTTGTATTTGAGCAAGTCACCGGAATTCGAGGGGCTTTTACGACAGAGATTTTGTATATTGTGTCAGACTATATTTCACCGGAGTTGACCAACTTTCGATTAGAGAAAGCAGACTACGATGGTCAGCGCTCTCAGGTATTGCTTGAGTCTGAAGAGCCAATAATGTCCCCCAGTTGGTCGCCTAACGGGCAAGATATTGCCTATGTCTCTTTTGAAACAGATCTGCCGCGCATCTATATTCAAAATATCGCGACAGGTCAGCGGCGCCAAATCACTAACTATCCCAATATTAATAGTTCACCTGTTTGGTCGCCAGATGGCACTAAACTGGCGATGGTGCTGTCCAAAGATGGAAGCCCGGACATCTACGTACAAGATTTAAACAATAATCAGCTGCTCAGGGTGACAGAGCATCCGGCAATTGATACCGAGCCTAGTTGGACGCCGGACGGGCGGTCCTTGGTGTTTATGTCTGACAGAACCGGCCAGCCGCAGATATATCAAAAGGAGATAGGGGCCAGTTCTTACGCCGTGGAAAGGTTAACGTATGACTGTTTTCAATGCGCTAAGGCGGCTTTTTTGCCTGATGGAGCTAACTTAGTCCACGTGCGGCGCGAGACCAGACAAGACCCAACCTATCAAATTGCGATCCTCAATATAGAAACCCTGCGGGTAATTACTTTAACGAGTACATCCTTAGACGAATCACCGAGCTTGGCACCAAATGGTAGCATGATCATGTATGGCACTAAATTTGATGGCAAAGGGGTCCTAGACGCCGTATCCATTGACGGTCGGGTGAAGTTCCGTTTACCATCCACGCAAGGTGACGTGAGGGAACCGTCATGGTCTCCATTTTTGAACTAAACTCTGCTAAGTAAGCGTTTCTAACCGCGTTTAGCGGTTAAAAGTTATTAAATACTTAAATCATGGTAATCAAACTACGATACAAGGTCTTTGGAGGACTAACGAGTGAACAAGCAACTAAATCAATTTAGTAAAGTCAGTTTAATGGTCATTTCACTTTTCGTTTTGGCGGCATGTGGCTCAACCAGCGAGACCGATGACATGGAAGACGAAAGCACCGCAATGGGAGGCAGTTCGGCTTCTGCTGCTGCAACAACCTCCGCTGCCGGTAACAGCGGGCAGTTAACGCAAGAAGAGATTAGACAAGAAAATGCACTGCGCCAGACTGTCTTTTATTTTGACTTTGACGTTGCCGAGTTTAACGCGGCTGACCGCGAAACATTGACCTATCACGCTCGCAACTTAGCGTCTAATTCAAACATGCGCATCCGTTTGGAAGGCCATGCGGATGAGCGCGGCACTCGTGAGTACAATCTTGCACTTGGCGAACGCCGTGCCAACAGCATACTGAACTACCTAATTGTGAATGGCGCGTCTCGATCACAAATCGAAGTTGTAAGCTATGGTGAGGAACGTCCAACTGCAAGCGGACAATCTGATCGGGTATATAGCCGCAATCGTCGAGTAGAAGTAGTTGCCGGGTAAATGATGAAAAAACCCTTGCTAGTCGTCAGATTACAACTCGCCAGTATTTTGGTTGTTTTTGCTCATGGAGCCGCGGCTCAAGGGTCTGGTTCGGTCTTTGAGTCTCAGCCATTTACGCCAGGGCAGACTCAAAACCGGCCTGCTCAAAATAACGATGCGTTGTCTTTGTTGCTTGAGCAGAACCAACAGCTCAGCACAGAGGTGCGGGCACTGCGTGGTTTGCTAGAAGAGCAGAGCTTCGAGATTAGAAAACTGCAGAAAGATTCGTTAAATCGGTACACTAACGTTGATCAGCGACTTAGTAACTTAGAGTCGGCGCCAATTACTGGCGCTAGTCCGGTCGCGGTTTTGCCGCAAACCTCATTGCCTTCTGCATCTGGTTCAACTGCACCTAGACCATCTACATCTGGTTTCACTAGGTCATCGATAAATGCGGGCGGCGCTTCTAATTCTGCTACTTCAAGTTCTGGAGCCTCAAGCACAGGGTTGTCTCGCTCTAATGGTAATGCGGCAGCGCCTGTTCGCAGCACCGGCAGAACATTGGGTCGAGGGACTTTGCAGCCGGCAGTGCTGAGTGAGCAACAGCTCTATCAAATGGCCTATGATTCAGTCATCAATAGTAATTTTGAGCTATCCATTGCCGAATTTGATCAGTATCTGAGTGTCTATCCGCAAGGGCGTTTTATAACCAACGCCTACTACTGGAAAGGCCAAGCTTTTCTTTACCTGTCTCGATTTGAAGAGGCTCGCGATTCTTATGAAATTATAGTGAATCAATACACAGGCTCGGCGAAGTTAGCTGATGCAATGTATGGGTTAGGGCTGTCCTACCAAGGCTTGGGTAATATTTCTCAGGCTAAGCTGTTGCTTAATGACATCAAAAGGCGCTTTCCAAATACGGGCGTTGCTAACTTAGCCGATACGCGATTGCTTTCCCTAGATTAGGCCTCCACCAAGATTATTTCATCCCTTCACGCTTGCCAATAGCCATTGGTTGAATTTTTATGAATGAAACTTTACGCATAACCGAGATATTCCATTCTTTGCAGGGCGAGTCTCGGACCATGGGCTTGCCTACGGTTTTTGTCCGTCTCACGGGTTGCCCTTTGCGCTGTCAGTACTGTGACACCGATTATGCTTTCGACGGAGGAGCACTGCAGAGCATTGAGAGCATCCTTGAAGAAGTTGCTCAGTATAAGGCGAGCTATGTCACTGTAACTGGCGGTGAACCTTTGGCTCAGCCAAACTGCATTGCCTTGCTTAAGGCACTTTCAGATCAAAAGTATCAGGTGTCACTTGAAACAAGTGGGGCAATGCCGATCGCAAACGTAGACCCGAGGGTCTCTGTGGTATTGGATTTGAAAACACCAGGATCGAATGAGAGTCGCCGCAACCGAATGGAAAATATTCCTCTGCTAAAGGACAAGGACCAAGTTAAATTCGTAATCTGTGACAATAAAGACTACCTGTGGTCAAAGGCTAAAGTCGACGAATTGGATCTACAGTCTAGAGTCGGTGAGATACTTTTTTCACCGTCCCATGAACAATTAAAACCAGCACAACTGGCAGAGTGGGTTTTAGCTGATTCTCTTAAAGTGAGAGTTCAAATCCAACTTCATAAATATCTTTGGGGAGCCGAACAAGGTCGGTGACATGAGATTTGTGGTAACAATATGAAAAAAGCAATTGTATTAGTGTCAGGTGGTTTGGACTCGGCAACTTGTTTAGCGATAGCCGCTGACAGGGGCTATTCTAGCTACGCGCTGAGCTTTGACTATGGTCAGCGTTCGGTAAGCGAGCTTGATGCCGCTAGACGCGTCGTAAGCGCTAACACGGTCATAGAGCATAAGGTGATAGAGCTTAAGATGGGGGAGTTTGGTGGTTCGGCTTTGACCGACGTGAACATTGATGTGCCTGAAATTGAAAGCGAGGGTATTCCTGTCACCTATGTTCCAGCACGAAATACCATTTTCCTTTCCTATGCTTTAGCATGGGCTGAGGTCGTCGATGCCGATGCGATATTCATAGGGGTGAATGCCCTAGATTACTCTGGCTATCCCGATTGTCGTCCAGAATACATTGAGGCGTTTCAGAATCTCATCAACTTGGCCACCAAGGTGGGTGTAGAGGGGCATCGAATATCGCTGGAAACCCCACTGATAAATCTCAGTAAGGCCGAAATCATCAAAACAGGCGAGCGGCTCAAGGTAGATTACGCTCTAACGGTATCTTGTTATCAAGCTGACGAATTGGGACAAGCCTGCAGTGTTTGCGATAGCTGTAGACTGCGTAAAAAGGGCTTTAAGGACGCGGTTGCCGCTGATCCAACTCGTTACCAGTAAAATGTTTGGAGAAAAGTCACTTCCACGCTTGAGTTTTTTTTATTTGCTAGTACTATACCGCCCCTCGTGGGCCGTTAGCTCAGTCGGTAGAGCAGTTGGCTTTTAACCAATTGGTCGTGCGTTCAAGTCGCACACGGCCCACCATTATTTTTTCTGATACAAATCTGTGTCAGAACCCACGATATTTAAAGCCGCTAATGCGGCTTTGATGCTGCTAATCTACCTGTCTTAAGCGTTTACACTTAGCTATGAGTACTTCCCCAACTACTAAGCATCAGGGACAGCTAACCGCAGACCGGCAAGTTGTTCGCCTACATCTCGATAGAGTGACCAAACCTCCAATGTTGTCTGCAACGCAAGAATCTCTTGTGTTGGAAGAAATTCGCGATCTATTAAGTTCAAAGCGGGCAAAAATTGTAGCCCATTACTACACCGACTCAGCCTTGCAGGATTTGGCAGAGGCTAGCAATGGCTTTGTTGGAGACAGTCTCGAAATGGCCAGATTTGGCCGCGACTGCGATGCCGATATTTTAGCAGTAGCGGGCGTGCGTTTTATGGGTGAGACGGCAAAAATTCTCAGTCCAGATAAAACCGTTCTCATGCCGACATTAGAAGCGACTTGCTCTTTGGATATTGCTTGTCCGATAGAACAGTTTTCGAAATTTTGCGATGAGCATCCAGAACGTAAAGTAGTGGTGTATGCAAACACTTCGGCAGCAGTGAAGGCTAGAGCGGACTGGGTTGTAACCTCCAGTATAGCTTTAGAAGTTGCTGAGCATCTGTCACAGGCCGGTGAGAAAATAATTTGGGCACCGGACAAGCATTTGGGTGCTTACATACAAAAGTCCACTGGTGCCGATGTCCTGATGTGGGATGCCGCTTGTATTGTTCATGAAGAGTTCAAGGCTAGGGGCTTGCTCGACATTAAGGCCATTTATCCTGATGCGGCAATTCTAGCGCACCCTGAATCACCTAGTGCCGTATTGGATATAGCAGATGTAGTGGGGAGCACTACTCAGATTATTAACGCCGCCAAGACTATGCCCAATAGGCAGTTTATTGTCGCTACCGACCAAGGCATATTTCATAAGTTACGTAAGGTTGCGCCGGATAAAGAATTCATCGTGGCACCTACAGCAGGCAATGATGCCACCTGTCGTAGCTGCGCTGCCTGCCCTTGGATGGGAATGAACACGTTGACGACGCTTAGAGATTCTCTTCGCGGTGGCACAAACGTGGTCGAAGTTGAGTCAGAATTGATCACTCAAGCCATGATCCCACTGCAGAGAATGTTAGATTTTGCGGCGGCTAATCAGTTACAAGTCAGAGGCAGGGCCTAATCGGCCTTAAAGGTCTCTGACGAGCTGCTCGAGATTGCGGATTTTTTGTTTCAGACGCGCTTCTTCGGCAGGAGTATCGCCGTTATCAGTCTCAATTTTCAAAGCAAACCCAAGTTGCTCTCTTGCTCTGCCATAGTCTGACAACAGCATGAAATACTCGGCTCTGGATTGGTGTACCTTGCTTACATTTCCAGCCTGACCCCAAGTTTCGGCAAGTTGATACCAAAGTGAATGATCTGCCTTTCTATTTTGGGTGTGATTCTCCAGTACCCTCGCCGCCTCACTGTATTTCCTGCTTTTACTTAAGGCTTCATAGTAGGCTATGGTCAGCGGATGGTTGTTAGGGTTTATCGCTAAGTGACGGTCTAAAAACTCGATGGTCCTGCCAGCTTCATTTTGAGCGGTATAAATTTCAGCTTGGGTTACCACATAGCTGATGCGGTTAGGATCTTTCTCAAGAAGCGGTGCAAGAGTCTGCGTGGCTAGCCCAAACTGCTTGTTTTCCCAGTAGGCCATAGCCAAGCCGTAGGTGTTGGTGTCGACTTCAAATTCATTCGTACTACTTTCTAACGCGCTTTTATACTGCGTAACCACATCCGCTTTTTTCGGCGCGTAATGGGTGATGACCCTGGCGCGCATGACCTGATATTCGAGATCATCACTGTATTCTTTGCCAGGATAGCGACTCGAGCGTCCTCTTGCGTCGGCGATACGCGATTCGGTCACCGGATGGGACAAAAGAAACTCAGGGGGCCGGCGACCAAAGCGGTTGATTGCAATAAGCCGTTCAAACAGTGACGCCATGGCATCAGGATCAAAGCCCGCGTTAAACATGGTGTTTTGGCCAATTCTATCGGCCTCCGCTTCATTACTGCGACTAAACCTTAGTTGAGCGTCCCGTGTTAAGCCCCTAGCAGCGGTTACCGCGGCGATTCCATGCCCTGCATCGGATGTCGCCATCACTAGGACGCCGGCTAACAGAGAGGCAAGTTGAGTGACGCGGCCCGCCTCGGCATCATCGACACCGCGAGCGAAGTGGCGTTGGCTAACATGAGCGATCTCATGGGCCATAACTGAGGAAAATTCTGCTTCGGTTTGTGCATTGAGAAATAAACCGGTGTTCACCCCTATGATTCCCCCGGGAGCGGCGAAAGCGTTGAGGTCTTGGCTATCTATGATGACAAATGAAAGTCGGTGGTCCTGAAGTTCACTGCTGGAGGCCAACTTATACGTTAGGCTTTCCAAATAGGTGTTTAGAAGGGCGTCTGGGATGGTTGGGGCGCTGCGTCGAATTTGGCTTAGAAACTGTTGGCCCATTTCATATTCTTGGCCCAATGAGACAGTGCCAGAAATGCGATCACCTAAGCTCGGCAAGGCTTTCTGAGCAATGGCAACGCTAGATAAACAGAGGCCTAGCCCCAAAAATCCAGCCCAAAAGGTCCTAGTGATTGACCCGCGATAACTCATTGCTAAACCTCTCATTGCCAAATGTAGTCACTAAGCCTGAGATTAGCATAAATTTGTTCTTGGTAGTCTTAAACATAACGTTTCTAGGGGGTTGCTCGGATCATAGGCAAGGACATGCTTTGCTTGCTACCATAGGCGTATGATATTAACTGCCGATATAGAAATAGATTTGTCTGGATTAGACTGCCCGATGCCTTTACTTAAAGCTAAATTGGCATTGAATGGCATGCTGCCAGACCAAATACTCAAAGTAGTTGCGACAGACCCTGCCTCCGAAAAGGACTTTCAGATGTTTGCCCAACATAGTGATAACGAAATACTCGAATTTAAAAAAAATGAGTCAACATATTTTTATTGGATTAAGAAAGGTTAGTAGGCAACTTAGGCAGCCCAAATGAAGAAATTACTGGATGATTTCTTAAACCGCTATTTTCACGACGAAGAATCCATCATTCTTGTCGTCTTGTTGGTGGTTGGGCTTTTAATGTTGCTAATGTTAGGTAACGTCTTAGCGCCGCTGATCTCAGCGATAATTATCGCCTATCTCATGCAAGGTCTAGTCAATATACTGCTGCGTAAAGGGGCCTCGCAGCGGGTAGCATTTGGCACGGTTTATACCGTGTTTATTGGGATTTTCACCCTCTTACTGGTATTTGTCCTGCCACAGGTATGGAATCAGCTGCGCCGACTACTAAACGAGCTCCCTAATTTGGTAAGTCAGGGGCAGTCTATATTGATGTTATTGCCTGAGAGCTACCCTAACCTGTTTTCAGCACAGCAAGTGGAACAGCTTATTCAGGGGTTTGGAAATGAACTGGGTAACTATGGCCAAACCATCCTCGAATTTTCCTTAGCTAGTCTTCCTAGCGTGTTTGGCTGGGTAATCTTTCTGGTTTTAGTGCCTATATTAGTATTTTTTGTAATGAAAGATAATCGGCTGCTGATCACATGGGCGGGTAATTTCCTGCCTAGAGATCGACCATTGATGAATGCCATCTGGCAGGAAATGGATCAGCAAATCTCTAACTATATTCGTGGCAAGGTCGTAGAAATCATCATTGTCGGCAGCGCCGCCTATCTTACCTTTGTCATACTTGGCTTAAACTATGCCCTGCTTTTAGCGGTACTGATTGGGGTGTCAGTTATTGTTCCCTATATTGGCGCAACAGTGGTCATCGTGCCAGTTGCGGCAGTCGCATTTGTGCAGTGGGGGGTAGGTGCGGAGTTTTACACTGTTCTTATTGCTTACCTGATAATCCAAATCATTGACGGAAATGTCCTGGTGCCGGTTATCTTCTCTGAAGCGGTTAATTTGCATCCGGTGGCTATTATCGCCGCGGTTCTCATTTTTGGTGGGATTTGGGGGTTGGCGGGTGTTTTCTTTGCAATCCCTTTGGCTACGTTTGTTAAAGCTATTATTAACGCCTGGCCTAGTAGGGTGCATTCTAAAGTTACCTCCGAGGCCTAAAGTCTAAATCACACGCGACGCATAGTTGTTCCTTAATCGCTGTGGTAAAATTTCATGTTTGGTGTTTCTGGATAATATAAATCAGTGAGTATTCCTAGCGGCAGTTTAGTTGCCATAGTAACCCCCATGTGCGCCGACGGATCCATCGATTTGCCCGCGTTCGACAAATTAATAGACTGGCATATAGAGGCGGGCACCCACGGCATTGTAGTGGTCGGCACCACCGGCGAATCCGCCACATTGAGCTCGAAAGAGCACTGCTCGTTGGTCGCTCACAGTGTCGAATACGCTAATGGCCGAGTGCCTATTATTGCGGGAACCGGTTCTAACAATACCGACGAAGCACTGTATTTTACCGAATCGGCAAAAAATCATGGCGCAGATGCATGTTTACTGGTTACGCCGTACTACAATCGCCCCTCGCAAGAAGGCTTGTACCAGCATTTTAAAAAGATCGCGCAAGCCGTCGAAATCCCTCAAATTCTTTACAATGTGCCAGGCCGTACAGCCTGTGATTTAGCATTGGAGACCGTTGATCGTTTAGCCGATTTGGACAACATTGCAGCCATAAAAGATGCAACCGGAGATATTTCTAGAGGGCTAGAGTTAATAAAAACATGCGCAGATCGGATCGCTGTGTACAGCGGCGAAGATGCGATTGGCCGATTGCTGATTTTAGCAGGCGCGGCAGGATCAATATCGGTAACTGCAAATGTGGCTCCGGCATTGATGGCGCAGATGTGCACATTCGCGTTGGCCGGGGATAAACAGGCTGCGCAGGAGGTAGATTCGAAACTAGCTCTACTACATGCAAATTTGTTTCTCGAAGCAAATCCGGTGCCAGTAAAATGGGCCTTATATAAAATGGGATTGATTGGACCGACAATTAGATTGCCGCTGGTGGAACTTGATAGTAAATATCAACTCCAAGTAAGCGAGGCGCTAGTAGCGGCTAGCATTGAGCTACCTACTTAAGCTCTGAAAAACAACGTAAACTCGGTAAAACTAACAAATTGAAGAAAAATCGATGAAGATTACTTTCAAATTAACACTGCTATTAACTGTCTTGATGTCATTTGTAGGATGTCGATATGTGACCGGAGAAACTGGCTTTTTGAGGAACCGAGGCGGTGACTATACTGATGCCTTGATATTTCCGCCCATGACGATTCCGGATGAATTAGATAGTTACACAATCGATCAGCTTTACGTGATACCAGAACAAATAGCATCGCTAGCAGCGCCTTTTGACGAAGTCCCGCTGCCCAAGCCTATCGAAGCTCGGCGCAGTGAGGGCGTGATTATTCAGGCGCTGGGCAGTAAGCGTTGGATTGTAATTGATGCTACTCCCAGCCAAGTTTGGCCATTGATTCGCGATTATTGGTCTGGACTGCAAATACTTTTAGATTATGAAAACCCAAGCAGTGGAATTATGGAGACAGCTTGGGTAGAAGTTGATAACGATTTTGAAAAGCGGCACAAGTATCGGGTCTCTATAGAGCCTGGATTACATTCAGGTTATTCGGAAATTTACGTAACCCACTACGAAAACCTGCGCACTGACCCAATTCCAATTGTGATTAGCTGGCCAGAAATCTCAAACGCATTGGATCTTGAAAAAGAAGTTGGTGATTCTATTTCGCAGTACCTAGCTGATAGAAATGATGTCTACCAGTCGTCGACTTCAAGTTTGCTTGCCGGCAGCATAGAGTCCGCAAGAAAAGCGAATATAGTTGACACAAGCGGTGGCGAAACTGTTCTTGAATTGCGTGTAGATTTCAACCGCGCCTGGGTCGTTGTGCGTCAAGCATTGGAAAATGCGAATATAGTCATTACCGACAGCGATAGAGACCAGTCTTTCTACAGCGTTAGCTTCTCAGGCATTGCGGAAGAGGAAGATGAGCCGGGCCTGATTGGTCGAATCTTTCGCGGTCGTAGCGATGACGATGCTGCTGATTTTCTAGACTACAGCGTTAGGTTGTTAGACACAGGCACTGCAATCATGGTGAAAACAGAGGCCTTGAATAGCTCTGAAAATATCAGCGAAAAATCAATCGAGCTACTCAGGGCTATCATCGAGAATTTGAGTTAAGTGATTAATCTGCGTAGACTTTTTCGTCTATCGAATTATTGAGATGGATTCTATAATTCTGTTCGGCGCTGTCATTGCTGGTTTTTTTCTCCTTGGCACGATTGTTTATCAGCAAACGGTCATCCAAAAAACCAAGATCCAAGAGGCGCGGGCCCTAGAAAAAATCGAAGGTTTGCAAAATGATTCATCACAACAGCGAGCTGCGCTGGATTCGGCTGCTGTCACTAAACAGGCTGCAGTTTCTGAGTTGCAAAAAATCCGTGAAGAAAGCGCACAGCTTAGAACCAGTCTCAATTTAGAGCGCAAACAGTTTGATGAAAAACTGCTTCTGCTTGAGAACTCCAAAGCTCAATTGAGCGTCGCCTTTAAAAACATTGCCAACGAAATATTTGATGATAAAACAAAGAAATTTGAGGCTAACAGTAAGGCAAACTTAAGTTCGGTACTGAGTCCTCTGCAAGAAAAAATAACCCAGTTTGAGAAGCGTGTCGAAGAGACATACGACAAGGAATCGAAGGAGCGTTTTTCGCTGGCTCGGGAAATAAAAAGCCTTCAAGAGATGAACGCTCGAATCAGCGAAGAGGCAGTAAACCTCACTAATGCATTGAAAGGGGACAATAAAACTCAAGGCAGTTGGGGTGAGTTAGTATTAGAAACAATTCTTGAAAAGTCTGGACTTGTCAAGGGACGAGAGTATGCCGTTCAGGTTAGCCTCAAATCGGAAGAGGGCGTTAAGTATCAGCCAGACGTAATTGTCCACTTGCCAGAATCCAGAGATATCATCATAGATTCCAAAGTGTCATTGAAAGCCTGGGACGCCTATTGTTCTAACGATGAAGAAACCACCAAGGCTGACTTGCTAAAGCAGCATATTCAGTCGGTGCGTTCCCATGTCAAATTGCTATCTGAAAAAGATTATCAAAATCTGACAGGTGTTAATTCATTGGATTATGTTTTTCTTTTTATGCCAATTGAATCTGCTTATGGTCTGGCGATACAAAACGATCCAGAGCTTCTGCAGTATGCTTTCGAGAGAAATATTATTTTTGTAGTGCCTACCACCTTGCTGATGAGCCTGCGCACAGTTCAAAACCTTTGGCGTCTAGCGCAGCAGAACCAAAATGCGCAAGAGATTGCCAATAAAGCCGGTGCGCTCTATGACAAGTTTGTTGCCTTTGTTGAGGATATCGATGACATCGGCCATAAAATTGATGCGAGTAAAAAGAGCTTCGACAAAGCCCATAACAAATTGATTTCAGGTCGCGGCAATTTGGTAAAAAGGGCAGAGTCTTTGAAAGAGCTGGGTGCTAAGACTGCGAAAAAACAAAAGTCGAGGATTCTGGAAAGCTCGCGTGAGGATGACGCGTTGATTGGCAGTGAAGATACGCAATCATCTGACGACTTTGCTTCTCATCACTGAGTTCATGAGGGGGGCTGCTTTTAACTCGGATACGGTTGGGCACCGAACTAACCACATTAACTATATTAGCAATTATGTCCACAGCTATATCCGCAACTGCAACTCAAACTATACCCATAGCTACGCCTACAACTCCACCCACCACTCAATTTTATAGCGGTCCCAAAATGCTAGAAGCCGTCAATCAATTTTTACTCTGCGAGACTCCAGATGCGTGGTTGCGTTCTGCGCTAGTCAACCAAGAAACCTTGCTTATTGATCACGCAAATTGTGAAAAGAAGGCGGCGGCTACTGCCATGAACTTGATGTACCGCTACACCGATAAGCCTGAGTTGCTTAAAAAAATGTCTCAGTTGGCTCGGGAAGAGCTTCTTCATTTCGAGCAAGTGGTGGATATATTGCAAAGAAGAGGAATACGATATTCTAAATTGAGCCCTTCTCGCTATGCGGCGCAGATGCGAAACCTCATCTCTACAGGTTCTCATTCTGTTTTAGTGGATACATTGATAGTCGGTGCCTTTATTGAAGCAAGGTCTTGTGAGAGGTTTTCAAAGATTGCACCGCATTTGGATGCCAATCTAAATAAGTTCTACACATCGCTTCTTAAATCTGAAGCGAGGCATTTCGAAGATTATTTGGCCTTGGCTCAGCTGTACTGTGATGCCGATATTTCTAGCAAGGTTGCACTGTTTGCAGAAAAAGAGGCTGAGCTTATTGTATCGGCTGATCCGCAGTTTAGATTTCACAGCGGCGTCCCCGTCTGATTGCAGACTAATTCTTACAAGAGGATGGGTGGGTTAAATTTTCTTTTAAGCGGTTTTCAAGGACGCGCAGCTGCGAACAGGGGATTTCATTGTTGCCCTCTAAACTCACTGACACCAGCGAGCGCAAATTAATCAAAGTGCTAATGTCTTTAATCTGGTTGTTGGCCAAATTCAAGCCGCCCAGCTTTGTTAACTTCTCGAGAGGGGTGATGTTGGTAATTTTATTATTGCCTAAATCAATAAATCGCAGTTCAGTTAGCTGGCCAATATTGGCAAGTGCGGTTATCTGAGAATTTGAACAGGAAAGTACTGAAAGCTCGGCGGGCTGCTTGACTGACTGCTGGCGCAGTGCGAGATTGATACAGCCTTGCAGATCGGCGTTAACCGTCTCGCTGTTTGGGAGACGCCCCTTTGGGTCAAATACGGCTTGGTTGTTCACTGAAACTGCCAACTGTTGGGAGCATCCGACAAGCAAAATTACCATGGTGATCGATGCCTGCCACCGAAGGCGTAAAAAATGTTTATAAATCATGTTGTTATTGGTTTTCTGCATTGTCCTGCTCTCTATAATCTGACTGATCGCGAAGCGCTTGGCGTCTGGTATTTGGCGTCTATCTTCGTTAGTATGCCCATCGATTTGTCGCTGTGTACGTTGTAACACTCGAGCGGTAATTTTCCACTGAATTGAAGGAAAATAGTATGAAAATAGTAAATCCTGCAAGCCAGGTCATAAGTATAGTAACTGCATCCCTGCTTAGCGCGGCTGCATTTGCGCAAGGAGATGTGAGTTTGGATAGTGAAGATGATCGAATAGCCTACTCTATTGGCGTTAACATTGGCCAAAGCATAGGTGCTCAGGGAATTCTTGAGGGAATCAATACAGAAACATTCGTCAGCGGCCTTATGGACGCAGTAGCGGGTGATCTAAAGATGAGCGATGAAGACATGTTTGCTGCGATTCAAACGTTTCAACAGAGAGAGCTCGATGCTCAGCAAGCGGCGTTGTCAGGCAATCTTGGAGCCAGCGCTGCCTTTTTGGCCGAAAACGGGACTAAAGCGGGTGTTGTTGCGCTGGATTCTGGGCTTCAATATACGGTGTTAGAGTCAGGAGAGGCAGGGGCAGCTTCACCCACTGTAAGTGATTCTGTGCTCGCTCATTACCATGGCACTTTAACCGACGGTACGGTTTTCGATAGCTCCGTTGACCGCGGTGATCCCGCAACTTTTGGTTTGTCTCAGGTTATCGCTGGCTGGACCGAAGCACTACAGCTGATGAAAGTGGGCGATAAGTGGAGACTGTTTATTCCACCTGGTCTTGCTTACGGCGAGGCTTCTCCAACTCCTGCTATTCCCCCAAATTCTGCACTGATTTTTGACGTAGAGCTTTTAGAAATTCGCTAGAGAGCAGAAACCCCCCGCTGCAATGCAATGCAAAGATGTGCTTCGGGGGGTTTAAAAATTATGACCGATCTTACTTTTAACGACGAATTGCTCGATTTCCTGCAAGGATCCCCTACGCCTTTTCATGCGGTTGCCAATATGGCATCCATGTTAGAAGAAGGGGGGTTCGTTCATCTTGATGAAGCAAACAGCTGGGAATTGAAACCGGGCACAAGTTACTTTGCGATAAGAAACGATTCTGCTTTGGTTGCGTTTAAAACCGGTAACCGTGATTTAGTTAGCAATGGTATTCACCTTGCCGGCACTCACACAGACAGTCCTTGCTTAAAAGTGAAACCGAATCCGGAAACAAACCGCCAAGGTTACGTGCAATTGGGTGTCGAGGTTTATGGGGGAGCACTCTTAAATCCTTGGTTCGACCGTGATTTATCTCTGGCTGGGCGAGTTGACTACAAGACGGAGGCCGGCGAACTGGAGTCAGTCCTCATCGATATAGTTGAGCCAATCGCGTTCATACCAAGTTTAGCTATTCATTTGGACAGGGAAGCAAACATTGGGCGAACGATTAACGCCCAAAAACAGCTGCCACCGATTCTTTTACAATTAAAAGCCGGAGAAGAGTTCAGCTTTGATGATTTTTTGATTACTCATTTGCAAACCCATTCTGAAGACGCCTCGATTGCCAAAGTGTTGTCTCATGAGCTGTATTTTTATGACACTCAGGCGCCAGCGGAAGTAGGATTAGATGGGCAATTTATTGCGTCAGCTCGATTAGATAATTTACTGAGCTGCTTTGTAGCTTGCCGCGCGTTGCTCGCCAGTACAAACGAGCATGCGGCTGTGTTGGTCTGTAATGATCATGAGGAAGTTGGAAGCGTGTCGACTTCAGGTGCACAAGGTCCTTTTTTGAAGGCAATATTGGAGCGCATGCTCGGTAATGCTGATTCAGACGCATTGGAGCGGACCATCCATCAGTCATTGATGCTATCAATTGACAACGCTCACGGCATACATCCTAACTATTTGGACAAACACGACGATCAACACCAGCCTTTGTTAAACCACGGTCCGGTGATCAAGATCAATGCTAACCAACGTTATGCTAGCAGTAGCCATACCGTCGCTCAGTTCAAATCTATTTGCGACGAGGTTAAGGTGCCTTATCAAACGTTTGTTGTGCGCAGTGATATGGCCTGCGGAAGCACTATAGGTCCTATAACAGCGAGTCAACTGGGTGTGCCGACAGTAGATATTGGGGTGGCTACCTTTGGAATGCATTCAATTCGAGAGCTAGCGGGTTCGGCTGATCCTATACTGTTGCACACGGCAGTCTCTGCCTTCTTTAGTCGTTAATAAAGCCGCTAAGTACAGGCGCTAAACAAATTACCGCGTTTAAGATTTCTGCCTTTTTAAATCTCTAATCACGAAACGGGCCGCACTTAAGTTTGCCAGCACCTGCGCGCTTAAGGGGCTAAGCTCGCCACATACCAAGCTAGCTAGCGCTTCGCCGGCTAATGGCGCCGTTGCCAATCCATTGGAGCCATGGGCAAGGTTTAAATACAGGCCGTCATGATAATGGCCAGGATTGCAGAATTCTTTGTGGGCATCCCGTCTTAGATCAGCGTACTCGATTGCCATCTTTTTTATGTTAGGTGCCATTCCGACTATCGGCTTGAAGTCTGGTGTATTGCACCTGACACCTATCCCGTAATCACCAGCCTTTAAAGTGGAAAACTGTGGAAAGTCAGAAGCTAGTGAGCTTAAGTTTTCTTGATCATCGTCTTCATTTCTAATTAGATCGATCTCGCCTCGATAGCTCGCCGAAATTGTCTGCTGAGAATCAAGAGCGGGAAATAGGCTGCGTTGCCCTGAAAGTACCGTGCGCGGTTGGTGGCTAGCTTCTGTGCCATCTACGTAGCTTGCTTGGCCCCTTACTGTCTGTAAGGGAAGTGATTCGACTATTGGAAACTGGCTGGCGCTATAGCTGTTGGCCACCACAATGATATCTGATTGGAGAATGTCCAGATCTGGGTTTTGTGGATGCGCCTGCCATTGGCTGGCACTGGCTGACCTCTCAAGATGCTCAATAGTGCAGTTGCTAACGAATCGAATTAGGCCTGACTCTAGATAGCGGTTGCATAAACGTGGCGCGTTAACCCACCCGCCTAACTTAAAATGAAGCACATCTTCAGCGCACAAGGTGCCAGCGATTTTTGAAGCCTGTGTTTTGTTAAGGTGTTTAACTATTTCTGAGCCATAAAGGGTCTCTATAGCGGCGTTGGACAGTTCACTGCGTTTATTTAGCGCTGTAGATAATTGGACAACACCACTGGGAAACCAAAATTCATCGTTTGAGTCTTTAGCGCCTAAATCCCTAAATTGTGCGGCGGCGAATAAAAAGCTCTGTAAGTAAAATTCAGCCAGTGCTGAGCTAGTTTTAAATAGGCGAGGGCGAAGCGCCAGTTGCCGGATTCCTGAGGCGCCTGTGGCTACCGCTTTCCCGCTGTCGACGATGGTGACCTGGATCCCGCGCCGGGCGAGGGCATAGGCCGTGCTGCAGCCGGCGAGGCCCGCGCCAATAATAGTGGCAGTTTTAGGAGGAGAAGTAATCGCAGGTAGGACAAACCAAGGCTGCGCAGAGCGAGTTGGGATCGTTTGCTGCGCCGAGCTCTGATCTGGAAAGACTGCCGTCGTCATATGTCTTTTTTTGCCATAGCCGGGCTGTCTTTGCACCTTAAACCCAGCGTCACGAAGCTGCCGACGAATAAACCCAGCCGCGCTATAGCTTGCAACAGTGGCCCCGGGCAAGCTAAGGCGTGCCATCTGCTTAATTAAGGCATCCTGCCAGAGGTCGGGGTTTAAGCGCGGGCTGAAGCCATCAAGAAACCAGCTGTCGACGCCGCTGCCTATTGTTCTGTCGATTGTCTTCAAACGGCGCAGGGCGTCGCCGAAATGCAGGTCTAAGGTGACGTCTTCTGCGATAGTCAGGCGGTGACTGACACAGGCATGCTCGGGATAGTGCTTGAGTAGCTCTGTAACCTGACAGGATAGAGATGGCCAGTTGCTCAGCAGCCGGCACAGGTCGGTTTTTTTGAGAGGATATTTTTCAAATGCAATGTAATGGAGTCGGCTCGGTTTTTGGGTTGATTGCTGCCAAAGCTGCCAGGCGTTCAAAAAATTGAGGCCACTACCAAAGCCTATTTCTGCGATTGAGTACAGCGATGGTGTTTCTTTACAGTCTTGCCAGCGTGCAGTGAGTGCAGTGCCATTCAGAAATACGTGTGTCGACTCAGCGGCTGCACCAGCGGTGGAATAGTAAATATCGTCAAATTTTATTGAGCGCGGATTCGCTTCATCTGCCCAATCAAGTACCGCATTCTCTAATTGAAAAGAGCTATCGCCTGCTGGCAAGGGTGTTTTTGAGTTATCTAATGACATATCTGCATTATTGCATCGCCAACCTCAGACCTACAGAGGGAAGTGCTACTATCACGAGCTTACATGGATCTTATTGCTATAGTGAGGTTTATCGCTATCCCTATGCGCATCATCAAACTTTGCTTATCATGAATCTTAACTTAAGCTATTTTTCGGTCGTCGGCTTAAGTCGTAAAGGGGCGCTGGAATCCGCCTCCCATTCAGGTAAAATGCCGCTCATCCGTTAATCACTAGGAATGCCCTAATGTTGGAAATCAACAATCAGCTCGCACAATTAAAAGACCTCACTGCTCGGGTCGATAGCCTTCGGGGGTATCTTTGACTACGAAGTGAAGCGTGAGCGCTTGGCGGAGGTTGAACTCGAACTCGGTGAATCGACGGTGTGGGATAAGCCTGAATACGCCCAAGCTCTTGGTAAGGAACGTTCGGACTTGGAAATAGTTGTTAAGACTATCGAGACAATGTCCACAGGTATTGCTGAAGTAGAGGAGCTGCTTACACTTTCTCAAGAGGAAGATGATGCTGAATTCTACGAGGCCGCGAGCAATGACTTATTAGATCTCCATTCAAGGTTGGAGACGTTAGAGTTCAGGCGGATGTTTTCCGGCGCGATGGATGCTAACAACGCCTATCTTGATATTCAATCAGGCTCAGGCGGCACAGAGGCTCAAGATTGGGCTGAAATGTTGCTTCGCATGTATTTGCGCTGGGGTGAAAGTAAGGGCTTTAAGGCGGAGCTGGTGGAGGTTTCAGGCGGCGATGTGGCCGGTATTAAAAGCGCCACTTTGCATATCAGTGGAGAGTTTGCCTTTGGCTGGCTTAGAACTGAGACCGGTGTTCATCGTTTAGTGAGAAAGTCGCCTTTCGATTCTGGGAGTCGCCGGCATACGTCATTTGCATCGGTCTTTGTATCGCCTGAGATAAATGATGATATTGAAGTCGATTTGAATATGTCTGATGTGCGTATTGACACCTATCGCTCCAGCGGGGCAGGCGGGCAGCACGTTAATAAAACAGACTCAGCTGTACGCTTAACCCATGAGCCAAGTGGTATTGTCGTGCAGTGCCAAAATCAGCGTTCTCAGCACAAAAACAAAGATATGGCGATTAAACAACTCAAAGCAAAGCTGTATGAGTTGGAAGAGCTGAAACGCAGTGACCAGGCTCAAACTGTAGAAGATGCAAAGGCGGATATCGGCTGGGGCAGCCAAATACGCTCGTATGTTCTAGATGCCTCGCGTATTAAGGATCTTCGAACAAATATAGAGGCTACCAATACCGGTGCGGTACTCGATGGTGATATTGACAAGTTTATTGAAGCAAGTTTGAAAATGGGATTGTAAGCATTATGTCAGAACAAGAAAATAACAGCACAGACGGCAATGATGAAAATAAACTGATAGCCCAGCGACGAGAAAAATTGTCTGAGCTTCGCAGGCTAGGTCAGGCTTTTCCCAATAGCTTTAAACGCTTGCACGATGCAGGTGATTTAGTGACAGAATTTGCCGCTAAGTCTAAAGAAGAGCTAGAAAAAATTTCGATGCAGGTCGTATTGGCCGGTCGCATTATAAGAATGCGCGGCCCTTTCGTTGTCATTCAAGATGGCAGCGCTCAAATTCAACTGTATTTAAATAATAAATCCTTCTCCGAGGATCTAGCTAAAAAGATTAAGTCGCTCGATTTGGGAGATATCATTGGTGTGCATGGCGAAGTTTTTAAAACTAATAAGGATGAGCTGACCGTTAGAGTAGCGAGTTTTGAGTTGGTAACAAAATCATTGCGACCACTGCCGGATAAATTCAAAGGCCTTACTGATACTGAGATGCGCTATCGTCAACGCTATGTCGATCTAATCGTTAATGAAGAATCTAGGCACGTATTCAAGACACGCTCTAAAATCGTCGCCCTTATTCGGCGCTATTTCGACGGCCTTGGTTTTATGGAAGTTGAAACACCAATGATGCAAATCATACCGGGTGGCGCGACTGCTAGGCCATTTATCACTCATCATAATGCGTTGAACCAGGATATGTATTTGCGCGTCGCGCCCGAGCTCTATCTTAAACGTTTGGTGGTGGGCGGATTTGAAAAGGTTTTCGAACTTAATCGAAATTTTCGAAATGAAGGGCTATCAACTCGCCACAACCCAGAATTTACCATGCTGGAATTTTATCAGACTTATTCCCGCTACGAAGACCTGATGGACCTGACCGAAGATCTGTTTAGAGAAATAGCGAATGCGTTGTTTGGCGACAGTAAAGTTACTTATCAAGGGTCTGTTTATGACTTCAATATCGCTTTTGATCGCTTAAGTGTAAAGGAGTCTATCTGTCGGTACTGTGATGGCGTGACAATGCAAAATTTGGAAACTAAAGAGTCGCTTGTCGAAACGGCTAATCGCTTCGATGTGCGCTTTGACGAGAGTTGGCCCCATGGCAAAATTCTTATGGAGGTGTTTGATCAGCAGATCGAATCAAAGCTGGATCAGCCCACTTTTATTACCGGCTACCCCATCGAGGTTTCTCCGCTGGCGAGGCGTAATGAAGAAAACCCAGATATTACCGATCGCTTTGAGCTTATTATCGGTGGCCGGGAACTGGCTAACGGTTTTTCTGAGTTAAACGACCCCGAGGATCAGGCGGAAAGATTTAAGGCTCAAGTCGCTGAGAAGGAATCAGGAGATATCGAGGCTATGCACTATGATGAGGATTATATTACCGCGCTTGAATATGGAATGCCTCCCACTGCGGGTGAGGGCATAGGCATTGATAGGTTGGTTATGTTGTTTACTGATTCAGCGTCTATCAAAGATGTGTTGTTATTCCCTCATATGCGACCTGTCCAAGACGGCGAATAACATGGCCGGCTATTGCGACCCAATTAGGCTTGAGCCCTCCTGGAAAGCGGTGCTAGAAAATGAGTTGTCAAAAGACTACATGGTGGCTTTGCGTGCTTATCTACTGGCGCAAAGGTCTGCCGGCAAAGTTATTTTTCCATCAACGGAAGAAATCTTTTCGGCTCTAAATTCAACGTCTTTTGAATCTACTAAAATAGTGATTTTGGGACAGGACCCTTATCATGGTGAAGGTCAAGCACATGGTCTGTGTTTTTCCGTTAAGGCAGGTGTGAGGGTGCCGCCATCGCTGCGTAACATCTACAAAGAGCTGTATGCTGATCTTGGCTGTCTGGCGCCTGCTCATGGCAATTTGGTGCCTTGGGCAAAACAGGGGGTGTTGTTACTAAACTCTGTCCTTACCGTTGAGTCAGGCCAGGCAGCCTCACATAAAGGTATAGGTTGGGAGCAGTTTACGGACAAGGTTATTGAGAGTTTGAATGAACAGAAAAGGCATTTAGTATTTTTTTTATGGGGCAACCATGCAAAGAAAAAAGGGGAGATGATTGATCGTTCCAAACATTTAGTCTTGTCTTGCGCGCACCCATCACCGCTTTCGGCAAGTCGAGGGTATTTTGGTAATCATCATTTTTCGATGGCCAACAGCTACCTCCAGCAGCATGGAAGCAAACCTATTAATTGGCAATTAACAGAGATAGTTTAAGGTCGGTAAATCCATGGAAAGTAAGCATTGTATCGTAGTTGGCGCAAGTCATGCAGGCACATCATTGGCGTTGCAGGTTAGAAAAGAAGGCTGGGAGGGGCGTATTACCCTTGTTAGTGATGAGGCAGAATTACCCTATCATCGGCCGCCGTTATCAAAAGAGTTTTTGGCCGGGGCGAAAGAATTAAACGACATACGCCTGCGCCCAGAAAAAGTTTTCAAAACCAATGCGATAGAACTGCTGTTAGGCAATAAAATAGTCGATCTAAATTGTGGTACCAAGAGGGTGTTGTTAGCCGATGGCACAGAATTGCATTACGACAAACTTGCTTTATGTACGGGTGCGTCACCTATTGCTTTGGCTGCGGGCGTCGCGATGCACGGCGTACACACCATTAGATCGGTTGCGGATATCCTGTTAATTAAACAAGGGCTGCAAACAGCAAAGACAGCCGTGATTATCGGAGCTGGCTATATCGGTTTAGAAGCCGCTGCTGTTCTGGCAAAGCAGGGCTTAGATGTTACGGTTTTAGAAATGCAAAGCCGAGTATTAGCGAGAGTTACCAGCACCACAATGTCCGACTACATGGAGTCATTGCATAGGGATCACGGAGTTAAAATCCTGACTTCTACCAAAGTGCTATCTCTGGAAGGGGAAAGTTCGGTTGAGGTTGTGGTGTGTGAGGATGGCCAACGCTTGCCGGCAGACATGGTAATCGTCGGCATTGGCGTCAGGCCAAATATAGATTTGGCGGTAAAGGCCAATTTGGCAACCGACAACGGTATTGTAGTGAATAACCATGGCCAGACCAGCAACGCAGATGTGTATGCTGCGGGTGATTGTACTAGTCATCCGTCGGCTTTGTATGGGAGGAATCTCAGATTAGAGTCGGTGCAAAACGCCAATGACCAAAGTAGGGTGGCAGCCTCGAATATTTGCGGGATTGATAAAGTATATGACGCGGTGCCATGGTTTTGGTCGGATCAATATGACGTTAAATTGCAAATGGTGGGGCTTAGTGAGGGTTTCGATCAGGTCGTGATTCGCGGTGATGCGACAAATAAAGCGAAGACAGGCTTTGCGCTTTTTTACTTTAAAGAAAATCGACTTATTGCAGCAGACTGTATCGCAAGACCAAAAGAATTTATGGCAGCTAAGCAATTAGTAGTGCGTAAATCAGAAATTGCCGCGGAGCTGTTGATGGACGAGAGCGTTGAGCCGGTGACATTTCTAGCCTAAAGAAGCTAGTCTCCCTGATACCTGCAGCCGCTGTTGCAGGTTTCTCGAATCTCGATTTCGACGAGATTTGGCAAGCTTGGTTTTAGGCGTTGCCATATCCATTTAGCCAGATTTTCACTAGTTGGGTTTTCTAAGCCGTCAATTTCGTTGAGGTAATAATGATCCAACTGGTCCAAAAGCGGCCGAAAAGCCCGGCTCAAGTCAGCGAAGTCCATAACCCATCCAGATTCCGGCCCAACTTCTCCAGCAACGGTTATCCTGACGCGAAAGGAATGGCCATGAAGCCTAGAGCACTGATGGTCTGCGGGAACATTAGGCAGACGGTGAGCTGCTTCGAAAGTGAATTCTTTAAATATTTGCATTGGTTTTGACTAATCTTCTGTCTAAAATTGCACGGGGCGCAAATTCTACCCACTCAAGGAAATGAAGTATAGTCTCATTTAGGGGTAGGCTTAGTTAGAGATAGAGCCTTAGTCAATAAGCCCTATAATAACTTTGTCTCGTAAAGCCCAAAAAAATAAGCCTAAACAATAAAATAATCCAATAACTCTCTTGTGCTGCACCAGCATTTTTAATAAGCCACCTGCGCATTATTCGTCGGTTTTTCAATCAGGCTAAAAGGCTGCCGACTTGCCTTGTTGCGATGGGCGCGATATTGGTGATCTACGCTCAGACAGCAGTCTCTAGCACAGGTTTCAAACCGGTAAATCGCATAGAGTATTTGGTTTACGATCGGCGTGTCGCGGCCACTTTTAAAGCCCAGAACTTTGCCGGCAATATTAATATTCTTCATGATGCGGCTGCCAGCAGCGCAAGCAGGAATAAGCTGCCTAATGCCGGTGGCCTGGTTAGGCATACCCCTCTGATTATAGGCTATGGTTCGGAGCTGTTCCTAGTGCCTTCCCCGGAACCGCAAAGAGTCTACAACTTCTTAGAAAGCTCTGAGCCATTTACCTAGGATTATAAGAACCTTGAAGTTGTAACTGCCGTGCGCATTGATGCAGGGGCAGGTGCATTTACTATCCCACTGATGGGCGTGACCAAGTTTATGTGTCGTGTGTTGGAAGGTCATCGTTAAGCAACAATGCCTACCACCCTTATATGGCGGCCACCGATGTGCTGCAAGAAACATTAAGCGATGATGAGACACTCGCATTAAAAAATAGTCTGGTCTTGATAGGCACACCAGCTTCAAGCCTCGTTGATATTGGTGCGATGTCTCTATAAAAAATTTATCTGGGTGTGAAGGTGCATGCAACTATGTTTGACGCATTACTCGACTGTATTGCTGAAACCGCCGTCAATGTATGCGTTGCCCTCGGCACTGAATTTTTTTTCTAGCATTGAAAAATAGACGATATATTTTTCCCCTGCCAGCCGACTGGGCAGTTGGAGCAATGCTGTTCGGTCAGCGCTTAGGATGTAGGAAAAAACCGAGGCGCTAAAAGTCCAGTTCTTTGACGCTGGCTTACGTTAAGTTGATGTAGTATCAAAATTCGGTTGGATGAATGTCGGTGATATGGGGTCCACATATCAAAGATCTTATAGGGTCTTGGGAGACACGATGGATCTTGGGTTTCGCTTGGAAAGTTTGATCAAATTCTATGGTATCCGATTGCTAACAGGCGAAAAAAAGCGGCTAATCGTGATGGCTTTTTATTTCGCACAATCGACGAGGGTCAAGTGAAAGGAAAGGGTGAGGCATTGGCATGCTATGAACTATTGTGTGCGTTGGCCGGCGCAGCATAAACGCAGACGGATCGGCTGAGGCGCTATCATGACGCGCTTGGCATGAGGTTGAAAAAACATACAATGCAGCGCAGGGGGCGTTTGGTGCGGTTGTGGAAGCCGAACTGGAGACTGTGCTCTAGTGCATTTATTCAATGCGAATTGCTATTTTCTGAGAGTCGTAGCTGCCGCAGAACTGGGATGGCTCGTTTATGCACATCAGTAGGTAGTAAATGGCAGCTAATTTCTTGATTTTGGTAATTATGATCAGCGATTTGTTGACATGAATATCTGAATCGGTAAAATGCGCCTCTCTCAGCATTACGGGTGATTAGCTCAGTTGGGAGAGCG
>Ga0208413_1000434_pt1 | contig 31764 bp, 31 predicted proteins | sample AntAceMetag02UKD_FD_184761 | JGI IMG/M metagenome (GOLD analysis project Ga0208413, IMG submission 184761) | Saline lake microbial communities from Ace Lake, Antarctica - Antarctic Ace Lake Metagenome 02UKD (SPAdes) (version 2) | ecosystem: Environmental > Aquatic > Non-marine Saline and...
AGCCACTCAAGTTGAGGCAAACTTTATGTCTCAACATAACGAAAACATCGCTTATTTTAGTGGCCAGGTAGAACTCACTCGCCCCGCTCAGATTTTACTTGCCGATGAGCTAACCCTGAATAACGCGACTGAACAAGTCGAAGCTTCAGGTAATGTAACATTTGAAAGCCCTGTTTCTCAGTTGCAAACTGAATTTATGACGATGAATCAAAAAGATCAATCGGCTTACTTTACAGCTTCTTCATTTACCTTATCTGAGCAGCATGTTCGAGGTACAGCAAATGAAGTCATTCAGTTTAGTCGCTCACTCAGTCGTTATAAAAAAATTCAATACACGACATGTGATCCGGGTAGCAGCAACTGGTATTTGACAGCAGACCAGTTCGACATTAACCAGGAGTCAGGCCTCGGTACTGCCCAGCATGCTACTGTTTATATTCAGGATTTACCGGTGCTTTACCTGCCATACCTTCAGTTCCCAATTGATGATCGGCGCATGTCGGGTATTCTCTCTCCAACCATAGGTTCCTCATCTGACAGTGGTGACATTATTTCCACCGACGTTTATTGGAATATTGCACCTAACTTGGACGCAACTATTACCCCAATTTGGTATGGTAATCGAGGCTTGCAAATCAATACTGAAAACCGTTATCTTTTTAAAAATCACTCGGGAGAGCTATACCTTTCTAAGTTAGACGATAAAAAGAAAAATGATACGCGTTCATTTGGAAAATGGTTGCACCGGGCCGATTTAGGTTCAAATATAACCGCTGATATTGCTTGGCGTCACGTTTCTGATAATACATTTTTTGATGATTTTAAAACGCTAGGTGATAAAGACGATAATGTCGCACACTTAGAACGTCACGTAACGTTTAATCATAGCGCCGAACTATGGCAAAGCAACTTACTGTTTCAAAATTACCAGACACCAGACCCTAACTTTGCTATTGCAGGCCAACCTTATAGTCAGCTCCCGAAACTGACGGTTAGTAGTCGATTTAGAACATTCGAAAATGGCGTTCAATTTAATACTACCAACGAATGGGTGAGATTTGACCACGAGAGCAATAGCAATATTGTGGGCGACCGTACCCATTTATTGCCTTATTTAAGTTGGAATCAATCTGATAGCTGGTACTTTTTTAATCCTAAACTTGAATATGCCCTTTCCAATTATCAATTAAACAATAATAATTTGGGCGACAATTCAATTCAGCGCAATATTCCAATCTTCAGTCTGGATACTGGATTACTTTTTGATCGAAAAATGAATATTGGAAATAATTGGACACAGACGTTAGAACCACGGCTTTACTTTCTGCGCACACCCTATGAAGATCAAAGCAATATTCCGATATTCGATTCAGCTGCTCTATCCGATTCCTACGATAACTTTTTCAGATCTAATCGATTTAGTGGATCTGATCGCATTGGCGATGCGAATCAGATGTCGCTGGGTATAGGGACGCGTATTTTAGACAATGAATCGGGTGATGAGCTTCTTTACTCACGCATTGGTCAAATTTTTTACGCCAATGACCGACGTGTTCAAGTCAGTGGGAACACAGCGAAGACGCTGCCCAAATCGAATATTATTTCCGAGACGACTATTAATCCAAATAGAAACTTATCCATAAATACAAAACTGGTTTATCAACAGTCGACTAAAAAAATATCTGAAAAAACATTATCAGTTCATTACCTAAATGATGGTTTTGCCACCAATCTAGAGTACTTTTTTAACGATACAGCTCTGGAACAAGCGGCCATATCTATGGTCTATCCTATTAACCCACGCTGGACGATGGTGGCAAAGTATTCAGAATCGATATTATTAAATAAACCCGATGAAAATTTATTCGGCTTAAACTATGAATCCTGCTGCTGGGGGATTAAAATACTCGCCAGCCAGACCAGTAACGATAGCTTCACTGAGACAGATAAAGCTGTGTTTTTTGAGTTAACGTTAAAGGGACTTGGTCAGTCAAGCCAAACACTAGACAGCCAACTGGCAGAAGCTATTGTTGGCTACAACCCTAATTTTTAGGGAGTCGTCGCTCATTGCGACCTCAACCATGGCATGAACCAATGATCCGATTTATATCTCTATTTGTTTGGCTCTTTTTGTCCGGCAGCTTTTTTACATCCCAGCTATTAGCGGCTCCAATCTCGATTGATACAATTGTCGCAATTGTCGACGAAGACGTTATCACGCGAAGTGAAGTAGACAGCCGGCTAAAGATAACTCAAGCTGAATTTGCAACCAATAATCAGCGGTTACCCAAAGCCGAAGTGCTCAATCGTCAGTTAATGGAATTGATGATCAACGAGTCTATCTTGATTCAGAAAGCCAAGGAAAGAGGCATCAATATCACCGATGGCCAACTCAACCAAGCAATGATAAATCTTGCTAAAAATAATCAAAAGAATTTAACTGAATTCAGATCTTTTTTGATTGGTAAGGGTTTTAACTATGTCAAGTTTCGAGAAAAAATTCGGCAAGAAATGTTATTAGGCGAATTGCGCCGTCAATACACAGCCCGCACTGCCAGTATAAGCGAAGCCGAGCTGAATGACTTTATTGGAAGAACAGGCAATGACTTAGAAGAAGCTGAATATAATATTTCTCATATCTTGATTGCCTTACCTGATGCTGCGTCACCAGAGGAAATAAATACCGCTTTGGAGTCTGCTAATGATATTTTGGCAGGGCTTCAAAAGGGTATTGAGTTTAACACCTTAGCCAATGAGTTTTCATCTGGATCTAACGCACTACAAGGTGGCAACCTTGGCTGGCGTAGCAGAGCCGAAATTCCGAGTCTGTTTTCAGACGAGGTACTCAAAATGCAACCCGGTGACTATGCTGGTCCTTTGCGAAGTCCGAGTGGATTTCACATCATAACCTTGAATGAACGTCGCGCTATTGACCAAATACTCACAGAACAAACTAAGTCGCGACATATCTTAATTCGAGCCAACGACCTTATTAGTGAAGAAAAAGCCAGAGAGAGCTTAGTTGAATTACGTCAACGTATATTAAATGGCGAAGATTTTGCAACATTAGCAAAATCAAATTCAGTCGATTATGTTTCAGCAGCGGCCGGTGGAGACATTGGCTGGATGGCACCCGGTGCGACGGTAATACAGTACCAAACAGTGACCGACACACTGACACCAGGAGAAATCAGCGAGCCATTTAAATCATTATTTGGATGGCATATTGTCGAAGTCACTGGGCGCCGTACCCTAGATGAAACAACCGAAGTCAAACTCAATAAAATTCGAGAACAGTTACTCATACAAAAACAAAGAGAAGTCTTTCAAATATGGCAACAAAGATTAAGAGCCGAAGCTTATGTGATTATTCCTGATACTAATTCAGATACTGTTACTAGTTCTGACTCTGATGCCTAGCTCGCCCTCGTCACTTCCAATCAAGCCTTGCTTAGCCATCACTAGCGGTGAGCCAGCAGGTATCGGTCCAGACATCATTGCCCAGATCAAGCTCGATAGTTTTGATGCCAGACTTGTCATCATTGGTGATCAAGCGTTGATAAAACAGCGTGCCAAACAGTTAGGTTCAACCCAACAATATATTGATTATGGTTCTAACCAAAAAAACACCAACCCAGACTTGTTAGAAATAATACACGTGCCTCTAGCTTCACCCTGTAAGGCAGGTGAGCTTAACAAAAACAATGCGAGCTATGTGCTCAATACACTCGAACGGGCCTGCAAAGGCTGTCTGTCAGGTGAGTTTGATGCCATGGTCACTGCACCCGTACAGAAGGACATCATTAACGACGCGGGCTTCCCGTTTAGTGGACACACCGAGTATCTTGCCGAAATGTGTGGCGTTAAAAAGCCAGTAATGCTGCTCGCAACCAACAATTTAAGAGTGGCTTTAGCTACCATCCACATGCCTTTAAGAGCTGTCCCCGACGCCATTACAGCCGAGCTGATTATTGAAATCAGCGAAATTCTTGATCACGACCTGCGCTCACGATTTGGTCTCGACAATCCTCATATTAAAGTATGTGGACTCAACCCTCATGCGGGTGAAAATGGCTATCTGGGTCACGAAGAAATTGAATCGATTATCCCCGCCATTGAAATTCTGCAATCTAGAGGTTTAAATGTCAGCGGGCCGTATCCTGCTGACACCGTATTCACTCCAGCAGCTCTGGCTGATGCTGATGTCGTTTTGGCGATGTATCACGATCAAGGTTTACCCGTGCTGAAACATGCCGGGTTTCATAACGCTATTAATACCACCCTCGGCTTACCGATCATCCGCAGTTCTGTCGATCATGGCACGGCCCTGGATCTGGCGGGCACCGATCAAGCAAACACCGGTAGCTTAATGGCTGCAATTGATTCTGCGATCTTTCAAATTAACTGTAAGAATAGCAACCAAAAAAATAATTATGCATCAAGCTCGTAAACGGTTCGGCCAGCACTTTTTGCATGATAGAAATATCATTGCTCGAATAGTCAGTGCTATTGCACCCGCAGAAGGGGACAATTTATTAGAAATCGGGCCGGGTCAAGGCGCCCTGACTTTTCCTCTTTTGGCAGAGTGTAAGCAATTGACAGCGGTGGAGCTTGATCGAGATTTAATCCCTATACTTCAACGCAACGCTGCTCAATACGGTGATCTCAATATCATTAATTGCGATATTCTGGAGTTTGATTTAAACGCGCTAGCAGAAACCGATAATCGGCAATATCGAGTCGCAGGTAACCTACCCTACAATATTTCGACACCACTCATGTTTCATTTAATGGCGTCGATATCGCATATTCATGACATGCATTTCATGGTCCAAAAAGAGGTCGCATTGCGTATTGTCGCGAATGTTGGTGATAAAAACTATGGCCGACTCTCGATCATGATGCAATACTATTGCCAGTGCGAATATCTATTTGACGTGCCACCCCAATCCTTCACGCCACCACCAAAAGTTGATTCGGCTATTATTAGATTAATACCGCATCCTCAGCCAATGATTGAGGTGAAGGACTTCGAACTGTTTTCAATGATAGTTAAAACAGCTTTTGGACAACGCCGGAAAACAATTTCTAATTCGCTCAAAAAAATGATTGAACCTAGCTGTTTTGAAGCAGCTCAAATAGACCGCAGTCTAAGAGCAGAATGCCTAACCGGCGAAGACTTCGCTCGACTAACCAACACTAAACTTAGCCAGGATTCAGATGACTAAACCACTACTTTCACTTATTTGGGCAATGGACGAAAATCGTCTTATTGGCAATAACAATGCACTACCTTGGCACCTACCCGCTGACTTGGCTTTTTTCAAACGGACCACTATGAGCAAGCCCATTATTATGGGTCGAAAGACGTTCGATTCGATAGGTAGGCCCTTACCCGGTCGTCAAAATATCATCATAACCCGCAATAGTGCTTTTACAGCTGAAGGATGTGAAATTGCCGGTAATATTGAAGAAGCAATGTCACTAGTTTCTGAAGATGCACCAGAGGCCATGCTCATTGGCGGCGCGAGTCTATACCTACAAACACTAGAACAAGCAGACGTTCTGTATTTAACCCAAATCCATCATGCCTTTACTGGTGACACTTGGTTTCCAGACATGGATATGACCCAGTGGTCAGAAGATTATCGAGAGGATTTTGAAGCGGATGAAAAAAATATTCACGCACATTCATTTATGAAATTTTCACGGCAAAAATAAAACTTATCGGCATAGAACTACTTTGCTTAGTGAAAGCGAAGGGCATCATGGATAGACAATACGACACAAATGGAGATCGAACCCCTGGGCAACAACAACAAAACTTACATTATCGGCAGGCAGGGTGACATACGCATCAATGATCCTGCTGTTAGTAAACAGCATGCCAAATTACAAATCATTAATGGTGAAATATTTATACGTGATTTAGGCTCGACTAATGGCACCTTTCTGGTGAAGAATCAGCGATTGGTGCCAATTCAAGCCGTTTATGTGCAGATCGACCAGTTGCTTTTATTTGGTAATAAGCAATATACGATTAGAGCCTTGCTTGAAATGGCTGGCGACTCTACGACTTAATTTTTTGGCTTAGCTCGGCATTTGATTAAAGAAAAAATTAAGCTCCCTATTCGCGCTTTTTTTGTTGTCGGGTATAAATAAATTCCGCGGCCTTGGTTACTTCTTCCTTTACCCACTTGGCCATTTCCTCTCTTTCCCCTGGCGCCAGATAATAAGCCATGTCGACTTCATGGCATATATATCGCGAAGGTAAGCGGGTCAGCGCATAGCAAGCTACGTCCATAAAGAAATCTTCATTACAGTCGGTATAACGATTACTCAGATCGGTTGAAATATAGTCAAAAACCAATTTCTCGTAAAAATTATATACGCTCGAATAATTCACAGCCCGTCCTTTAAATCTAATTATTTGTTTAGTATCGACCAATTAATGCTGACCTTTAGCCTTATTGGCAATCAATACTATGCCAACAAGGCTCCACAATATCTATCTGCAATGCCGTAAGGCATCGACCCCAAACACAGCCACTATCTAAAGCAAAGTGTCGACCATACTTCCCAGTCGGCAGTGTCGCCCAATGTCCAAAAACCACTTTAACTTCAGGGTCTATCTGACCATTGACTTGGTACCACGGCGTTAAATTAGAATCTTGGTGTTTTTCAGGTGCCCCTTTTGCCTCGAAGTTAAGACGATAATCAGGGGTTATAAATCGCATTCGGGTAAATACATTGGTGATACAACGCAGGCGCTTAAATCCAGTTAAATCATCAGACCAAAAGTCAGGCGAATCGCCATACATTTTTTTGAAGAATCGGTGGCTTCCTTTACCCTGCAATACTTGCTCTATCTCAAGAGACAGTGCGAGGGCCTGCGTCACGTTCCAGCTGGGGTGAACGCCTGCATGCGTCATCATTGTTTTTTGCGAGTCATCATAATGAACCAGAGGAAGGGCCTGCAACCAGCTCATCAGCTCATCACAGTCAGGGCTGGTGAGCACCTGCGACAAAGTATCGCTCTTATCAAGGGTTCGTTTGCTGTGATAGAGCGCCAGTAGGTGCAAGTCATGGTTGCCTAGCACAGACACCGCTCGGTCACCCAGAGACTTAATAAACGTTAAGGTCTGTAGTGACTCCGGACCACGATTGACCAAGTCACCACAAAACCATAACCAGTCATTAGCGGGGTCAAATTGTATTTTATCAAGCAAACGTAGCAGTTTTGAATAACATCCCTGTACGTCACCAATTGCATAGACAGCCATCAATAAGTCCGGATCAAAACAGAAATATTAGTGCAACACTCTCGGAGTTGACAGCACAAATTCTTCAATAGTCGCATCGAATTGAAAGCCATCATCCGCTTCCATTTGGTAGCTGCCTTTCATAGTGCCAACAGAAGTTTCCAACATGGTGCCGGAGGTGTACACAAACTGTTCACCCGGCTTCAAAACCGGTTGTTCACCAATCACTCCATCGCCTCTGACTTCTTGAATTTTGTGGTTAGAGTCGGTGATGACCCAGTGCCGAGTTAATAGTTTAGCGCGCTGCTGCCCTTTATTAACAATGGTGACAGTGTAAGCAAAAATATAATAGTTTTTCTCAGGGTTTGATTGATCTTCGATATATCGAGTTTGGACATTGACCTGAATATTATTGAGGCTTGAATCTGTCATAAGAATCCCTGTATTTTAAAAAAATAGTAATAAATATCTAACCGCAACAATTACGGTTTTAAACCGCGACTGCAGCCTTAATGTGTTCGTGACTTTGGTAATCTTTCAATTCAAAGTCTTCAAATTTAAAATCGAACAGGCTGCTCACTTCGGGGTTTATGACCATCTTAGGTAACGGATAGGTCGAACGACTTAACTGCAGTTTGGCTTGATCTAGATGGTTATTGTAAATGTGGGCATCACCTAACGTATGGACAAAATCACCTGGCTCTAAATCAGTCACCTGAGCCACCATCATCAATAACAAAGCATAAGAAGCAATATTAAAAGGTACGCCGAGAAATATATCCGCACTGCGCTGATATAGCTGACAGGATAACCGCCCGTCAGAAACATAAAACTGAAAAAAAGCATGGCACGGTGGCAAAGCCATTTGGTCAATTTCTCCCACGTTCCACGCACTGACAATTAATCGGCGCGAATCTGGGTTGATCTTTATTTGATCGAGTAACTGTTGGATTTGATCAATAACGCGCCCGTCACGCGCCTGCCATGAACGCCACTGCGCCCCATAAACTGGCCCTAGATTGCCATCATCATCAGCCCATTCATCCCAAATTCGAACTTTATTTTGCTTCAAATAGGCAATATTTGTATCACCCTTCAAGAACCATAACAGTTCATGGATAATCGAACTCATGTGAAGTTTCTTAGTGGTTATCAACGGAAAACCTTGGCTCAGATCAAAACGCATTTGGTGACCAAACACTGATCGAGTGCCCGTTCCCGTGCGGTCAGTTTTCTCACTGCCACTGTCCAAGACCTGTTGCATTAACTCAAGATATGGTTGCATTGCTACCTGCCCTACGTGCATAAGCGATTATAATTAGACCCGCTAAGATCATCGGTACTGATAACACAATACCTTTTGTAAGCCAGTCTGTCTGCATCAAATAACCTATATGCGCATCCGGTAAGCGGATAAATTCAACGCTAGTTCGCGCTATTCCATAGAGCATTACAAAGTACCCCGAGACCATCATTACTGGCTTAGGTTTCGACGAAATAATCCAAAGTACAGCAAACAATAAAAAGCCTTCAAGTAACATTTCATACAGCTGCGATGGGTGTCTCGCGCTATAGCAAAGCGGACCAGCAAAATCAATAAATCGGTCCGCTGGAAATTGCTCGCAGGAGAGCTTCATCGCCCAGGGAACATTGGATGGCGCACCCCACAGCTCGGCATTAATAAAGTTACCAAACCTTCCAGCGGCTATTCCTAGAGGCACCAGTGGCGCAATAAAATCAGTGAGCTGGAAAAAGCTACAATTGAGTTTGCGTCGATACCATTCCATTACCAACAGAACGCCAATAAACCCGCCATGAAAAGACATACCGCCTTCCCATATTTTAAAAAGATACAGAGGGTTATCGAGAAAAGTATCAAAGTTATAGAACAATACCGAGCCAACCCGCCCACCGAGGACAACACCCATCGCCCCATAGAAAATTAAGTCATCGATTTCAGCTGGCTTAATCGGTGCGCCAGCCACTTGGGCACGACGTTTTCCCAACCACCATGCAGATCCAAAGGCCAGTAAATACATCAGTCCATACCAATGCACCTTTAAGGGTCCTAAGGCAACAATAACTGGATCAATTTCAGGGTAGGCAATCATAAAAACGGGTACAGACGATAGGAAGGGAAATTATGCCTGAATGAGACAACTTAATTAAGCAAAACTGGGATTTGTTATGCTATCAGTGATAATTCGTGGGGCATTAGTGGCTTTGGGGTGTCTCTAGAAATTATTCATTAATCGCCTATCCAAACAATACAAGGCCCCAAACCACGATTAACAACAAAACGACTAAAGCAACGGCTGCCGATCCCATATCTTTTGCTCGGCCAGACAGCTCATGTTTTTCTTCTCCAATCCGATCAACCACCGCTTCTATTGCCGAGTTAAGAATCTCTACAATAGGTAACAATAAGACGCTACCTACGAGCAATGCTTTTTCAACGCCATTGCCGCCAAGGTATAACCCCAGTGGGATGAGTAGGATAGTCAACCAAACTTCTTGTCGGAAAGCCTCTTCGTGTTGGTAGCACGCAACTATCCCCTGTCGACTGAACTTAGCCGCTTTAATTAACCGGTTAAAACCTTTGTTTCCACTATAAGCCATAATAAATACGGGGAGTTGGAGGGGATATTGTTGGACGCATTTTAGCTAGTGTTCGTTCTAGTCCTCTGGCTGGTTCAGGCGGAACCAACCAGAGCAACATCGACTCAAATAACAGTGCGTGTTATTCTTCTTCTGCGATTAACTCTGCGTAAGCAGTGGCATCGAGCATATCATCCACTTCGCTAGGATCATCAATCTTAATTTTATACATCCAGCCATCGCCGTAGGGATCATCGTTAATTTTTTCTGGAGAATCTTCTAGCTCTGAGTTCACTTCGATCACTTCACCTGAGATAGGCGCATAAGTATCTGACGCCGCTTTTACCGATTCGATAACGGCAACAGTGTCACCCACAAGCACGGTACTACCTTCTTCTGGCAGCTCGACAAAAACCAAATCACCCAATAACTCTTGGGCATGATCCGAAACACCGATTGTCGCAATATCACCATCGACGGATAACCATTCGTGTGTTGACAGAAATTTTAACTCGGAAGGTACATTACTCATTTTCTTCTCCTACTAATTAAATACAAGATTTGCCATTACGGGCGAAAGGAATTTTAACTATATGTGCTTTCAACATTTTATTTCTTACTTCAACATCAACCTCACCCGTCACTCCCGTTGGGATTCTAGCCAATGCAATCGACTTACCTAACGTGGGTGAATAACTACCTGAGGTAATTTCACCCTCTCCTTTAGTTGTGATCACTTTCAAATGATTACGCAGAACGCCTTTATCTTTTAAAACAATACCAACCAACTGCTGCTTAATACCTTGTTCTTTTTCTGCTAAAAGAGCCGATTTACCAATAAAGCTTCTGTCATCTGATATCGATAAAGTCCAGCCTAAACCAGAGCAAAGCGGACTTGTAGATTCATCCATATCAGTACCATACAGGCTCATACCTGCTTCGAGCCGCAGCGTGTCACGCGCACCCAAACCACAGGGTTTTACACCCACCTTTAGAAGTTGCTGCCAAAAATCAACAGCCTGATCTAACGGCATCAAAATTTCGAAGCCATCTTCACCGGTATAACCCGTTCTCGCAATAAAATAATCACCAATCGTGGCCGCTTCAAAGCGCCCAACAGACTCAAGTTCAGCCCGATTAGTTTCGAATAAAGACAATGTCTTTTCACGGGCCGTCGGCCCTTGCACTGCAATCATCGCAACATCGTCACGCACAGACAAATTAATATCAGAAAAATCATTTGCCTGCAGATTCAACCAGGCCAGGTCTTTATCACGCGTCGCAGAATTAATAATCACACGATAAAACTCATCACCTAAAAAGTAGACGATCAAATCATCAACCACACCACCCTCAGCATTTAACATACAACTGTAGAGCGCCTTGCCGTGCTGTTTCAACTTGGCGATGTCATTTGCCAGCAAGTGACGCAAATAGGCACTAGAATCAGCCCCAGAAACATCAACCACAGTCATATGCGATACATCAAACATACCTGCATCCGTGCGAATGATATTATGTTCAATGATTTGTGAGCCATAATGAATGGGCATATCCCAACCAGCGAAGTCGACCATTTTGGCCGATGCATCGAGATGAGATTGATAGAACGGAGTCTTTTTACTCATAACACACCTAAAGTAGTTAGTAGAAAAACCCCTCTGTCCGGTTACCTGAGAGATCGAGCTGATAGCGTTTAACCCTAGTTTTTATACCAGTTAAATCCATCAACCTTTCACCTTCGGTGGGTAGTATCTACCACTCTCCAGAGTCAAACAGCTGTAACAGTCTTTTTTGCCTGAGCGTTTCCGGGCGGTTGCGTCTTCGGCGGCCAAATTTGGCTCTCTCCTATTACAGCGTATGCTTGTGTGCGTTACTATAATCGCAGTCTAATTTGATTGATAGACCTATTTATATTATCTATCGCCTCACGAACTTATAGTTAATTTGTAAATGACAGCAAGAACTACCCGTATTAATCAGCAAGGGTTAAATAACTGAACACCCGCGCATTAAAATCAAAAAGCTCACGGGGGTTATTAACACAGGTAACCTAAGTAAAATTGATAACAAATCGAGAAAGTAGAGGCGGATTAACAAAACTTCAAATATGCGTATAATGAACAATGTTGAAACGGTTAGGAAGAGGATAGAAAGGGATTATGAATAACGACACTAAAGAAAATCTAAAACAGCCAGCCACTTGGATACGAGGGCTTTACATGCTGCTATTTGGGTTCCTAGCAGGTCTTGCAGATTTTGTGCTGGTTGGGGTTGTTGTCTTTCAATTCATCCATATGCTGATGACTAGAGAAACTAACGATCGCCTACGTAAGCTTGGACAGAGCATTGCAACCTACAGATATCAAATCCTACAGTTCCTCACCTTTAACAGCGAATATCATCCTTATCCACTCGGTGCCTGGCCAAAAGGCGAGCCAAAAGCGATCAAGGAAGTAATCAAAAACGATTGAGGTTAAAATTGGTTGGTCGACTTATACAAATAAAGTCAGCACACCGGTGAAACCATAAAGCGCGTTCTTGTGTATTTCACCGTTCGCAAAAAAGCCAACTAGCGGAAAGTCGCCCAGCACACTGTGAATAAACCGAACCTCTTCTGAGTGTTCGCCAAACTGCTGTCGCCCCCGACCCAAACATGAAACATAAACTCCGCCCTTGATAGGAGTCCGCAACCGGGATTTTAAATCTAACAGCATACGTTCCATATCTTCAATGGCCGAATTACCATCCCGCCGACAAAAAATAATTTCGTCATTGTGCTGCAAATAATCACCGATCGCGAAAATCTTTTCTTCAACATCTATCCCAACAATCTGTCGAATAGAATAATCATCCAGATCAGAATTTTTATTCACTAAACCCGTAAATATATAGCCAGCTGCCTGTTGCCAATCCTGCGCAATCACTTCACCAGCATCCTCACTAAGCACATCTAACGCAGGCCGATTATCAAGCGTACGCACCACATTATTATCACAATGGGTAACCACATGCCGTCCACCAATGGGTGTACAACCTTGTGTTAGGTTCGTCATTATCGGCACCGCTGGCGAGAATAAAACGCCGCTTACACCCTTGTCTAATAGTTGATTCGCAAATTGCGCATTACTGCCCCTCGAAGAAGTAATACCACCTACCAAAAAGGCCGTTGGAATGACTTCGTTCAGATCTTTTAACAAGGGCTGAGTCGAGACATTGCTCGGATCGGCGTGTAGCAAACCAACATTAAAATCATTGGCATTACACCAACTGGCTAAAGCATCCGGCAAGTCCGCAGTGGCACCGGTTAAATTAGGCAGCATATAGAAGTCGGCTTCATTAAACCCAGCCAACATGACCGCCATCGCAGGTTGGTCATAATATTCAATTTGGCTCGCAATAATACCAATACCAATGGTACCAACCCAATCCGAAATACCCGTGACTTGTTTCAACTTATCCAAGATAATGTCAGCCTGATCAGCCACACGATCACTGAGGTATAAAAATCCAAAATTAGCCTCCGGCGGAATGTCACTCAATTGATTTAAGCAATCATCGAGCAACTCATCGACAGGCCGGTCTGCACTATGTGCCAATAGAAATTGTTTCATCATAAACCTTAGTTTAAATAAAGTGCTCTAAGAGCACAACTTAACAAGTATCATCAAACGGCAAACTTTCAACCTGCGTCTAAAAATATGTTTGAAATTGACCGTTGATAGCAGATTGAAATGTAAATAACCATCAGGCAGCATGTCTATCCATGGATACTCCAAAATCAGACAACTGGTTCGACAGCATCGACACCATAGTTGCCGAACCATTAAACTTTAAAGCCAAGCTAGCCATAGGTGAGGAAGCCTACGCCGCGCTCAAACTAAAAAATACCGTAATTCAAGTATGGGACGTCGCCGGTGTAGCAACCACTGCCGCGGTAGTAGCCAAATCATCTGCCGTTGCCGCCACCTTTTTTGCCCCAACGGGCTTCCTCGCATTGCTCGGCATTGGCGCAGCAGTGACTCCCGTCGGATGGGTAATCGCCGCTAGCGTGATAACTGGTGGCACCTGGATGGGCATCAGCCGTTACCTAAAAAAGTCATCCGATAGTCGCGTTACCATCATCCCCAAGTTCATCAACACACCACTCGATGTGCTCGCACTTAGCCTGTTCGACCTACTCGCACCACTAGCGCTCAAGATCGCCACAACAGATAAAATAGTCAATCAAAAAAAGCAGGAAATAATTCACCAGTACTTCGTCAAGGAATGGGGTTACAACCCAGAATTCACCCGTGAAGGACTCAAATATACCGCCTCCAAACTGCACCAAATTTCAATCGACGAACTGGCCCAAACACTCGCTGAATTCGCCGATAAAAACGCTGACTGTAACTTCAAGATGATGTCTCAAGAGATAATCGGTTTCCTCCGAAATATAGTCAGTGCAGACCAGCAAACCAACACCCCAGAAGCAATCGCTATCGATAAAATTGAAGCCATATTTAAAAAGGCGAATAAAAACTCAAACCGAAAAAAATTCCAAGGTGGTTGGTGTTTGATTAAAAATACAGTCGGCAGGGTATTGTCGAAAAGTAAATTCAAGCGAAGCAATAAATAAAAAGCACTCACTTATAGCAAGTCATAACTCTTCAAAAACTTTGACGATAAGCCCAGCAAGCCAGCATCTGTATAGGTATTCAGCACTAACCAGCACCATTTGCAATTTAAAGAAGTATGCCACACAATCAAATAGGTGCTGGACGCGTACATTAAAGGATTATTAAAGCAACAATGAGATCACCTCTCAAAAGTAAACCATTAAGAAACCCCGGACAATCGCTAGATCGATACCTACTCGATGTCGTATTCGACGAAGGAATAAAATATATATTAATAGGCATGCTGGTGAGTTTTTTTGCCTTCATCAATTGGGTTTATTATTTCACCCAAACGGCATTCAATCCCTGGGCAATGACTTTCATTGCAATAGTCGTAGTTTTTTACTGCTTCTACAAAGTTAAAAAGACTCAAAAGAAAATAGAAAACCTAAAGCAAGGTCGAGATGGTGAAAGAGCCGTAGGCCAATATTTAAAATCGCTACGTGAACAGGGCGTCAAAGTATTGATTACGGTGGATCTTTGATAATGAATTCGCCCCCTTATTTGAAGTAGTTTTTTAAGCGGCTATCCCCAGCTACCGTAGTGAAATCTATTTAATCGACAAGGAGCGTTTTATGGACAAACAACAAATAATGCAGATGCAACGGCAATTTGATGATATTGCACAGACGGTGCCGGGCGAGGATATAGAATTCTGGTTCGCTCGTGATTTGCTGGCACCTTTGGGTTACATGCGTTGGGAGAATTTTCTGACCGCCATTCAACGTGCAATAAGCGCATGTGAATCAACCGGTTATGATTCAGACGATCATTTTCGTGGTGTCACGAAAATGATCGATATAGGCAAGGGTGCTAAACGTGAAATCGATGATTTTATGCTCACGCGTTATGCCTGCTACCTGATTGCTCAAAATGGTGACCCACGCAAGCCACCTATCGCTTTTGCGCAAAGCTACTTCGCATTACAAACTCGCAAGCAAGAGCTCATCGAAGACCGCTTACGCCTGCAGGCTCGGATGGAAGCACGTGACCGTCTTAAAGAGTCAGAAAAGGAGTTGTCTCAAAATATCTATGAACGGGGTGTAGATGATGCCGGGTTTGCCCGCATCCGTTCCCGTGGTAATGCAGCGTTATTTGGTGGGAACTCGACTCAAGCAACCAAAGATAAATATGGCATTCCCCGTTCACCCAAGCCGTTTGCAATCGCCGGAGGTTTGCCACACAATCATCCCAGGAACTCCGGAACTAGCAGTAAAGGATGATTAAAAATAATAATGAAGTCTCCTCTGAAAGACAAGCCACTTAGAAACTCCAGGCAATCGGTAGCCCGATTTAATGTCAAATATAACCTGGCTATAACAAACTAATTATGTCCAAAGCAATAGCTGTAACCGCCGCTATTCTTGTTAAATCTGGCAAGGTTTTTGCTGCCCGTCGTAAACCTGGTTCTCACTTAGCAGGTTACTGGGAATTCCCAGGGGGAAAGCTAAAATCAGGCGAATCACCAGAAGAATGTTTAAAGCGTGAGTTGACGGAAGAGTTTGGTATCACCACCAAAGTCGGCATGTTCGTCGGTGAAAGTATATATGACTATGGCACAAAATTAGTCCATTTAATGGCTTATCAAGTTGAACATCTGGCTGGTGACTTTCAGTTGATAGATCATGATGATATGCGCTGGCTGACTTTGGCCGACGTCGATACCGTGGAATGGGCACCTGCAGATATCCCGCTGGTGGAGCAGTACAAAACCATGGCAGGAACAGCTGCTTACTACGATGATAATGCACAGGCTTACTGTGACGAAACCAGTGGGTTCGAACTTAGAGAACTATATAAGCCTTTTTTGGACCTTTTACCTGTAAGTTCCCACATACTTGACTTAGGTTGTGGATCTGGGCGAGATAGTAAAGTTTTTTTGTCTGAGGGGCATACCGTTACTGCTATCGATGGTAGCACTGCAATAGCAGCTATTGCAGAGCGATACCTAGGACAGCCCGTTAAGGTCTCTAACTTTCAAGAGCTCCAGTATAACAATGTGTTTGACGGTGTTTGGGCCTCGGCCAGTTTATTACATTGTCCAAGGGCACAGATGCAGGGTGTATTAGCGCGGGTCTCTCGAGCATTAAGACCGAACGGTATAGCTTGTATGTCATTTAAATGGGGAACGGATGAAACTGTCGATGAGCGAGGTCGTTATTTTAATAATTACACTAATAAGTCGTTACAGTTATTGATTGGCGCAGTGCCTGGGTTCCAAGTTGTTGATTTGTGGAGTGAAGCTAAATCATTGCGGGCAAAGCATCAAAAATGGGTTACTGTGCTGGTGAGGCGGGTTGCCGAAGAAGCATGAGCTCTTTTCCCAAAAAACATTTGACCGTTGGGGGCGATGACACGTTCCTAAAAAGCTTGCTCGAGGCCATTAATCACGCGACCGAAATTAGTATCACCACCGCGTTTATTCGGATGACCGGTGTGCGACTTATTCAAACGGCCCTAGTCGACGCACTTAATCGTAAGGCTACAGTTCGGATTCTCACTGGTGATTATCTAGGCATTACCGACCCTAATGCCTTGCGTTATTTTATGCTTCTCCAAGCGCAGGGTGCTGAAGTAAAAGTCTTTGAGAGCAAAGGCAAGCACAGCTTCCATATGAAAGTATATTTATTCACGCGCTCAACATACGGTGCAGTCGAAGAAGGTTGTGCGTTTGTTGGTTCTAGCAATATCAGTCAAACCGCATTAAAGGATGGCTTAGAATGGAACATCCGAGTTGATAGGGCCGAAGATCAACAGCGCTTTCAAGAAATCTTAAATGAGTATGAGACTTTATTTAAGGATACCCGCTGTAAGTCCCTAACTCACCATTGGATTGATCGATACATCCTTCGTATACCAGCACTGGTTATTACGCCAGCCATAGCGCCGGGGCAGGACGAAAATGAACCCCCACCCACTCCTAATAATCTCCAATCAGAAGCGCTTGCAGCTTTAATGACTTCCCGATTAGAGGGTTATTGTCGAGGTTTAGTCGTGATGGCAACAGGGCTGGGAAAAACCTGGTTGGCGGCATTTGATAGTCAGCAGGTCAAAGCAAAACGAGTTTTGTTTGTCGCCCATCGTGAAGAAATCCTTAACCAGGCGGAAGAGACCTTCGTCCGTATCCGGCCCGATGTAAAGGTAGGTCGCTATAATGGCAAAACCCGCGATTTGAATGTCGACATGTTATTTGCTTCAATTCAGACACTGGGCCAAACGCGTCATCTTCAGACTTTCGCGACAGACCATTTTGATTACGTTGTTGTGGATGAGTTTCATCATGCGTCTGCGAGTACCTATCAAAAGTTATTAGTGCATTTCGAACCCAAGTTTTTACTGGGCCTCACTGCGACACCCGGTCGTACTGATCAATCAGACATCCTAACCCTATGTGACGACAATTTGGTTTTCAACAAAGATCTATTCGATGGTATTGAAGCAAAGTTACTCTGTCCTTTCGATTATCAGGGTATTGCCGATATTGTTAAATATGAGGAGATCACCTGGCGAAATGGAAAGTTTGATCCTAATGAGCTAACTAATCAGTTGGCAACTAATGCACGAGCAAGGCATAACTTCCTGCATTGGCAAGCTCATCATCAATCGCGAACTTTGGCATTTTGTATCTCTCAAAAGCATGCTGACTTTATGGCTGGGTATTTTAATCGGCAGGGGGTTAAAGCTGCTTCTGTGCATAGTGAGTCTAAGATATTGCGAAATGAGGCCTTAGCGCAGTTAAGAGAAGGTACACTGAAAGTAATCTTTTCGGTCGACTTATTTAACGAAGGTGTGGATTTACCGTCAATTGACACCGTATTAATGTTGCGACCTACTGAGTCAAAAATCATTTTTTTGCAGCAATTAGGCAGAGGTCTACGAAATAGCCCGGTCACCAATAAGAGAAAATTAGTAGTATTGGATTTTATTGGTAATCACATTAGTTTCTTTCGAAAACCCGAAGCACTTTATAAGATTGGCGTAACCAATAAGGCACGAAAGGAGTTCATAGATCATGTAAAGGAAGGGTTGCTAGAGCTCCCACCAGGGTGCTTTGTTAATTATGATCTCGGTTCTATAGAGTTCATGGAACAGTTGATAGCGACAAAAGTAGATAAACAAATACAAGTTTACCATGCTTTGCGGGAGTCTTATGGCAGGCGTCCAGTGCTGGCAGAGTTTTACAGGGCCGGTGGAGGTGTGGATGCGATACGTCAGGAACATGGGCAATGGTTTTCCTTTGTAAATGATGAAGCGGATTTAGGGCAATTGGAGAAAAAATGTTTTGCCGAATTTAAGGGCTTCTTTGCTGAGCTAGAGATAACAAGTCTTACTAAATCATTTAAATTAGTATTATTGGAGGCCTTGATTGAATTGGATGGTTTCGCCAACCCACCTTCTACCGAGACACTGGCCGCTAAGAGTTTCCAGATATTTCAACGTCGGCGTGTGCTCTTGGTCGATCTCCCCGATCAATACTCAAAGATTGAAATTTTAACTGGCAAGGGTCTGAGTGGTTGGCACGAGTATTGGTTAAAAAACCCCATAAGTGCCTGGATAGGTCGTAATAAGCTAGGCGACAATGGTTACTTTGGTGTGAATGACGACAAGTTCAAATTTGGACCCTCGATACAAGATCAACTCTACGACACTTTCATTATGTTAGTACAAGAATTAGTTAGCTACCGTTTTTTACAATACGAAGCTCGCCTGGCCAGCAAGGGCCAAACTGAATTACCCACGAGTTATGACAAAGACCTTCAAAAAGTACCTTACTTTTCTGATCTAAAGATCGCATGTGGTCACTTTAAAACCAGTCCGCACGAGACTTCCAATATAGAACAACAATCCCTGCCGCTTAGCTATGGCAAACTTGACCCAGCTAAGCATTTCATCGCAAAAGCATTTGGTGATTCTATGGATGGTGGTAACCACCCGATTAAGGAAGGTGACTACTTATTACTTGAAAGAATCACACCAGATAATGCAGGGAGTAATGACGGTAAAATAATTGCCATTGAGCGCCAAGATGTGACCGGAGATGACCAGTACTTGCTGCGCAAAATACAAAAACTAGGCAATAATAAATATCAGTTAAATGCACTGAACCCAGGCTACGAACCCCTCATGGCCAATGATGAGATGAGCACCTTTGCACGATTAAAGCAGGTTATAACTCCTGCAGATATTCATCTTCATAGGGAGTTCTATAAGTATGAAGTAGCTGAGAGTTTTGGTATGGAATATAAAGAAGGCCTTTGGAAGATGTCTGGACATGTTTGTCCTAAGGACAGTGATGACCAATTTCTATTTGTAACGTTAAGTAAACAAAGTGCTGGCGCCGAATACAGTTATCATGACTATTTTATAGATGGGTCGCATTTCCACTGGCAAAGCCAAAATAGAACTTCTCCGCAAAATGAGAAGGGGAAAGGAATTATCGAATCAAATAATAGACCTGGGTCCGTCTACCTATTTGTTAGAAAGTTCCCAAAAATAAAGGGGAAAGGAGCACCGTTTATTTTTTGCGGAGCAATGCGATATACCAAGCACTCAGGCTCCGAGCCTATCGATGTAGATTTTGAATTAGAGAGCACCTTGACGCCTGAACTGTATGAATACTTTGGAGACTAGCTTGTAATCCAGTAATAAGAGGGCACTTCTCTTTTAAAGCGCATGCTTAGCAGAAATATTGATGGCATTAGTAACTGGCCCCTATCAATTTACTAACAACGTTGAAAACTAGATGGTAGAATTTTATTCACGTATGGAAAGTCCTATAGACAATAGACTGGAATCCAAGATTGCAAATTTATAAACAACCCTTCACAAACTATATACACGCCACCAACGTGACCGGCAGCAAAAAGGCGGCTTCCTATATTCGAGCAATCGACTTGCTCAATAAGATGATTCAGACAGTACCATTTGAATTCGAAGACTGCAAAAATGTCTGGTCGGTTAGTTCTGTTGAGCGCTTAAATGAGCTGTATTTGTTTACGTTGCAAGAAGGCAAAAAGGGCAATGCGAGTGCCTGGAATATTGATGGCATTCCGACGAGTTATTTACAAAACGGTTATTGTTCAGCGGCACTAAAAAGCTATCAAGAGTTTTTGATTGAACATGTTTATGAACAAGAGTTGCTCACCGTTTTAGATGAACATAAAGGTGACGAAGCTGAAATAGTTGAAAAGCTAGACAGAAACATTATCTATCCCAAATTCTTATTGGATGGCTTAGACAAAAAAGAAGGTAAAGAAGTTATACGTACAGTTCGTGTACGAGTTAATCAGGGTGTTTTTCGACTGATGATACTTAAAATATATAATGAATCTTGCTGTATCACGGGCCTCAATATTCCTACGGTGAACAGGGCAAGCCATATTATTCCCTGGGCGGACGAACATGATATACGTCTTGATCCAAAAAATGGCCTTTGCCTATCGGCAACCTACGACGCCGCTTTTGATAAACATCTGATTAGCTTGGACGAGGACTACCGAATTATCATTTCAAAAAATATCTCAGATCATTATAAAAGCGATATCGTTAAAGAATATTTCCAGAAAAAAGTAGGTGATAAAATTACTTTGCCGTCGTCGTATTTACCAAAACAGGAATATCTTGAAAAGCACCGAAATGATAAAGCGTTTTGATCCTACGAAAAAATACTGTTGATCGACCATGTTGACGCAATGTAGGCATAATAAGCTCACCGCATCCTGCTCTCGCCCCTTACCTACCTCCCTGTAGGCAAAGCCACGGCGCCATCAGGCGTGACCAACGTACCGATACCACCAGGCAGAAGATAAGAAAATAGAAAGTTTGATTGAAGAAGGTTTGCCGGAAGGCGCTTCGCTTTTTCGGCCTACCAGTTGCAATTATCGCAAAGTTAAAAGCATTTTTAAATCTGGCGATCTTAACAGTAGAATTATTAGCCTGTTAATTGAGCATGTTGACAGTTAATTAATTTGTTGCTGTTACCATCAAACATCTACAAAACCTTTGATCTATGGTGTAGTGGAAGTCTCAGCGCTATTTTTTATAGACTGCCGCTTAACTATTTGATACGGACCAAATGGCATTTATGGTTGTTTCGAGTTTAGACAATTCTTTAATAATTTCTTGAAACGGATCAGGCTCGCTCCAGAACATGGCGCTGGCTTTCATTTTCTCAAAGTCTTTTTCCAATAATTTCAAAGAAGAAGCATCAGGTATTAGACGTATACGACCCAGGCAATCGTTGTATTTCGCCCTCGCGCTTGGATAGAGAATGTTCTTATGGTTGACGACCTCTTCGAGTAGTTTTGTATTACTGAGCGCAGCTGAACCAATTTCACTTCTACTAAGCTGGAAAAGATCATACCAATGGCGTGACAATCTCTCAGCATTGGCCTTTGGGGTTTCTCGATTGCACTCAGCATGGATTAAAGTTGCCTTTTCCCAGTAAGTCCTTTCAGGTGCCAGGACAGCGACAGTTGGACGTGGAAATTCAAGAGAAGGCACGATGGACCTAATGTATGGTTCGAGCTGAAGTTGACTTGATGGTGTGATTTCATTCTTGCCGCCAAGCTCGAGTAAAACAGATTCTTGTAGGTACGAACCTTCACTCTCTAAGCAAGTTGGATAGGGAATATGAAGTTTATCAGCACTGTTGCCGATTTTCGTTTCGACAGTACCTTTTTTTAGTTCTGTCTTCAGATGCTCGTCAAAGTAGGGTTTTATGACATCGACTAAATAGGCTGCCAAAAGCGCATCTAACTGCGCGCAGATTTTTCTTGCTTGTGTCTTTGATGTGGCGGTAAATGGGTTTAACTCGGGATTGAGTGCACGCCTATCTAACGTAACATCTACGTCTTCCGAGAACCGAGCTATTGCATCATAGGCTTTAGATAACGAGGTGCCACCCTTAAATGCTAAGGAAGGCACTTCTGGCATGTTGGCGAGCGTTTCTAATGTCCAACAGACCCAAACATCTTTTTCTAAAATATTGGGGCTTTTTCCTAAATCTTGAGCAGCCTTATTAAGAATCGCTTTTCGGTCGGCCTCCGGAAGTTGAAGGAAATGATCAGCCACCTGCGTGGACCTTTTGATAATCGTTCAATGCACTACGCATCCAACCGGGCATGATTTGTTGATTGTTAGTAAGAGCAGCAAATTCATTAGCAGGTAGATGCGCTTCGATTTTCTCGAAGGTTTCTAGTGTCACTTCATTTCTGCCCAGGTACCACAGGGCACTCAATGCTTCACCTGCTGGGCGTCCAGCCAGTGACATCTTTCGAGATGCAACATGCTTTAATTGAACATGAAGGCTCCCGAGGTTAAATTTTCGACTAGGTCCATTGGTGAGAAACATGGATTGTGAGGACATTTGTGTTGAAAATCCAAACCGACGAGCCGCCTCAGCACCATTTATTTCTATCTTGTCACCATATTGGAGAGCAAAGTACCTGGCGACTTCCTCGGGCCCCGGGAGGACTTCTCCAATATAAGCACTTTTTTCAGGTTTGACGAAAACACCTCTCTTTATTCGAGAAATCCCCCCTGTTTTCACCAAGCGCCATAGAGTCTGGTCAACCGCGGCACGGCTGCCCAAATTAAGGAAATTTGAAGATCCAAATGGCTTCCCTCTTTTAAAGCTTTTGATCTTCTTTCCAATCTCTTTTGAAACACTCATCACAACACCTTTGCTTTTGATAGATAAATATAGTTCTTTTCTAACAAAATACAACTACTAATTTTTGTGACGTAGGCATAATAAGCCACGGCGCTATCAGTCGTGACCAACTCGCCAATGCCGCGATGCAAACAATAAGAAAATAAAAAGTTTGATTGAAGAAGGTTGGCCGGAAGGTGCTTCGCTTTTCCTACATGGATGTAGCGATACGGCGTTCCGATAAGGGGCGGAAGCATATTTCCATGGATGGACGGTATTAGAACAACGCATCGTTACATGGATGTAACTAATTAGAATAACGCAGGAGCAGTTATCGAGGAGCAGTTGTCGAGGATGCGGTGAGCTTTTCAGGCCTATGATACAATTGAGTGTTTTTGGCAGCATTGCAAAACGCAATTATCTGTTCCAGTGTTAGCAGCTCCCCGGGGCCATCCGATTCACTATCAAGCCATTAATAGTCCTGTTGCTGGCTGAGCCAGTTATGCGAGAATACACTATGTTTAATCCAAAATTCTTCAAATTTTTTAATGCTTTGGCAAAGAATAACAATCGCGAATGGTTTAACGAGCATAAACCAGATTATCAACAGCAGGTGGTGGAGCCGATGTGTGATTTCATTGAAGCGATGGCGCCGAGGCTGCACAAGATCTCACCTCATTTTATTGCCAATCCGCGAGCGCATAACGGCTCGATGTTTCGCATTTACCGAGATGTGCGCTTCTCCAAAGACAAGAGCCCTTACAAACAGTATGCGGCTTGCCAGTTTCGCCACGTACTGGGGAAAGGTGCGCATACGGTGGGTTTTTATGTGCATATCTCCACCGAAGAGGTCGTGTTCGGTGGCGGGATCTGGGTGCCTCCCAGCGCCGAGCTGCAGAAAATACGGCGTACCATCGTCGAAAATCCCTACGCATGGGGGCAGATCAAGTCGAATCGTACGGTGAAGAAATATTTCGGCGATATCGGAGGCAGCGGCTTAATACGCCCGCCGCGCGGGTTCGATGCAGACCACGAACACATCGAGGACATCAAGCGTAAAAGTTATTTCCTGATGCGTCGGGAGCCGCCCGAGATCATTCTAGATAATAGTTTTGTGCTAGAGGTCGAAAAAACCTTCAAAGCTGCAATGCCGCTGATGGAATACATTGGCTACGCGCAGGATATTGAGGTTTGAAGCTGTTAATTTAAACCTGCATGGGAGCAGCTCTACCTTATTTTATCCCACTAGATTAGTTTTCACTTTATCGAATACCCCTTCGGTAAGAGTACGAAAAGCTGCCCTTGCTGCTTCATAAGCCCCGCCATTTTTTCAGCTTCGTCTCCCCTTCCCCAAAACACATCGGCACGAACATAACCTTTGATAGCACCACCGGTATCCTGAGCCAGCATGAGTTTGTTGAATGGTGATAGCGCTTCATTAGGCAATGTAGTCTGTAACCAAACAGGAGCGCCCAGGGGAATCACATTGCGATCTACGGCAATACTGCGTTTAGGAGTTAGAGCCACATTCAGAGAACCAAGTGGACCGTTTGCCTGATTGTCTCGTAATTCGAAAAATATGTAACTTGGGTTTTTGGCAAATATTTCAGGCAATCGCTTGGGATTTTCTTTTAACCAGTCTTTAATGGTAAATAGCGTGACCTCTTCTTTTTTCAGCTCACCCATTTCTATCAAAACTTTGCCTATGGATTGATAGGGGTGACCATTTTGATTGGCGTAGCCCACTGCTGCTGTAGAACCATCTGTGAGTTGTACTCGACCAGAGCCCTGGATATGCAAGAAAAATACATCCACTAAACTGTTAACCCACAAAATCTCTGCGCCCTGAAGTAAACTCTCATCGCTATCTAATTGCTCGCGATCGTAGTACGGCACGACTTTGTTGCCTTTCAGCTTGCCCCGTAAACGCATGCTCTTTAGTTCTGGATATATAGCACCGAGGTCGACGGTAAGTAAGTCCTCTGGCACACCATACAGTGGATAGCGGAATTCATCTGTCGGCTGCCAGCTGCCTTTTAATAACGGTTCGTAATAGCCTGTGATTAACCCCTGGCTTTCACCACCTTCGGCATAAACGGGCCGAACCTCGAAATGGGCTTCAAAGAATTGCCTGGCTTCGGCATCGTTCAGGTCTGGGCTATTTTGTGCGAGGTTACACACTTCTTGCCATTGTTCCTGTTTGAGTTTCTGGCAACTTTTCAGGAACCCTTGCCACACCTCACTATGATTATCCGATGCCCAGTTCTGAAGACTCGACCATTCGACAGGGCTACCGATTCCGGGCGGTCGCGTGGCGCAGGCACTCAGCATTAAGATACACATTATTAAAATTAAGGAGGGTCTATTCATGGAGAAATTGTACATCGGTTTGTGAGAGCTTCCCGACTACTTTCGAAGCCTTTTCGATTGGTTTCACTATTATTCAGAGTTAAATTTGCTTAGTTGCTGTTAATCACCGCAGCTAGTTGGTGAAATGATGTTGCGATAATGTTTGGGGTAGGACGCGTTCGAGATAATTGATTCACAGACTGCTGGCCAAAATCTATTGATTGCCTTTGGGAGAACCACAAAAAGCTATTATCTGCTCCAGTGTTAGTAGCTCCCCGGGTCCATCCGATTCACTATCAAGCCATGCCATCAGATTCGAACGCTCATTCTTTTCAATGGGTGGCCAAGATGGTGGAGGCGCAGCCCAATCACCCGATGGCAGTTTCATGTGAGATCTGTCCGAGCTAAAGCTGGCGATATATTCTGTCGAATTGATGGCTCTGAAAATGACGTTTGTATTATCAAAGCTTTCATCCGGTCCACGAAAGGTTTTGCGAAAGTAGGTTGATGCATTCACTGGAAATTCCAATGTCGTATCAAGGTCCCATACCTGCCAGATGTCATCCCGTACCAGTAGTATGACGTGATAGTCCCAATGTACGGGGAGTGCGACGTGTTCACTACAACGTTGATACCAAAGCTTGCGATGGCTGCCGGGTCCAGTGACTAGAACAACCTTTGCATCGAGTCCACTAAACCGGTCATCACTGGCCAAGTGCCAAATATTCTCCTCGCAGTAAGCGGCTGTGTATTTTATTTTCGATTGCATTTTTGACTGCTCGTAAAGAAATAGAAAGTTTGATTGAAGAAGGTTTGCCGGAAGGCGCTTCGCTTTTTCGGCCTACGCACTCTTTGCGTTGAGTTCAAGATGCTGACCATTTCACCCGCAAACAAGAGATCAATCATTAACATAGTACCTTTATTATTCTCGTTGCTTATATGCTTAAAAAATAGGGCGTGAGCACCGAACCTTTAATGGAAGTTCAACGGTTTTTTTTGACAGTATTTCTAAATTCTATGGTCGTATTTTCGCTCATAGATTAACATTACCCGATGATCCTAGGGCAGGCACAGGGGTTTGATCGCGTTTTTTGATTGTGGTGGTGCATTTCTGGTGCTATACTGCATCAACAACTATTTTTATGGAGATGATCTTATGCCACGACAAAGTATTACGTTTACCCCGCCGAATGATGATTGGTTAAAGACACAGGTAGAAAGTCAAGAATTCAGCAACAAAAGCGATGTGGTCAATGATTTAATCCGCAAAGCTCGGCACCAATATGAAGAAATCGCGATAATCCGAGAAAAACTTATTCGTGCTGAACTGAGTGGGTTTAGTGACCGTACCCCTAGACAAATACGCGATGCAGCTAAAAAACGATTGAAAAAGGATGCCTAGATTTACCTTGGTTCTTACTCAGGAAGCAGACCAAGACCTAGATAATCTGTATGTTGATGGTTTTAAGCGGTGGGGCGAAGAACAGGCCGATCAATATTACAATGCGTTGCTAGATCATTTTGAGGTGCTTTGTGACAATCCTTTTCTTTACCGTGCTATTGATGAAATCCGCGAAGGGTATCACCGCAGTGTGTGCGGCAAGCATTCTATTTTTTATCGCATTGCTGGTGATACGGTAGAAGTTATGGGGCTGGTGAAGTATGAAAATCGGTTTTATTCAGGGTAAAGAAAGCACAGGACAAGGATATCAATGCCAGATTAATGCGGCGTTAAGCTATTTTTGCGAAGCACCCCACAATCCTGTGGAATAGTTAAACGTTTATTTCTTCGGTTTACCCACAATGTCGTATTACTCTAAACGAGCATATCTTGAAATACACCGAAATAATAAAAGGTTTTGATCATACGAAAACAACACTGTCGACCTTAACAATAGAATTATTAGCCTGTTGATCGACTATCTTGAAAGAACGTAGGCATGATAAGCCACGGCGCCATCAGGCGTGACCAACGTACCGATACCACCAGGCAGACGATAAGAAAATAGAAAGTTAGCGGAAGAAGGTTTGCCGGAAGTTGCTTCGCTGTTCCGGCCCACGCAGTTAAACCTATTATCGTAATGGCGGCCATTATTGAAAACATTTAATTCTAGTCATCTGGTATTTATGAATTATCATCCCGATATGACATTCAGACACCCGAGTTTTTAATGAACACTTCAATTCTTGCCGTCGGCTGGGACGTCCGTGGCTGGCTCGGCAAGCAGCAGGCTGTTGCCGTTTTAAAGCTGAATACTCAGCAGCCAAATTTGGAACCTGAATGGTGGGTTTCTGACGATTTTCAATTCGAAAAAGATCGACCCCTTAATCTGGCATCTCTACTCAAGCCCGCGCTAAGCGACAATTACCAGTCGTTTATCGACAATGCTGATTCTGTTGTCATTGGTATTGATGCCCCCCTCGCCTTTCCTAAAGCTTTTAAAGCCTTGTTAAATGGCGACACCACTGAATTAAAGCCTGCGGGCAAGGAAATTGATAATCCGTTAGCTTACCGAGATTGTGAGCGATGGGTACACCAAATGCATGGCAAGAAGCCTTTGTCAGCAGCTTTTGACAAGCTCGGCAATGGCGCTACTTTAGCAATGTCGGTCTGTCACGGTTTGCGGCGTGACGGGTTTAGCCTGCTTCCACAAGAGGGTGATCAGGCTGATCGTGCAGTGATAGAGGTGTACCCAGGCATTGTTAAGCAGGAACCAAAAAGGGCATCGCCAGCGATTGATATGATTCATCGCCTGGTTCCAACGGAGACTAAACCAGGCACCGACCGATATGATGCCGCGCTGTGTGCGATAGTGGCTGCAGTCTATGCGGGTGCCGGTGGCTATTTGGGCTTGCCTGAATTGATTGATTTTCAACCGGGCTTTGATCGTTCTGAAGGCTGGGTATATAGCCTTCCCCCAAAAACAGACCTTAAATAATTATTCCTAGAATAAGGCAGGCTAAATTTATACCACAATCGTTATTTTCATCACTCAATTAAACTGTCTAATCAGCCTACCAACCCTGGTTTACGCCGCTTAACTAGTCTAGCTGGGGCTGCGCAACAAGATCGCAGGTCGTATGCGTAATCGTCGTAATATATAACTAGCGCCAATACCCAGCGCCAGACTGCTGACGCTTATAGCCACCAGTGCGCCCAACCAGATCAAGTCTGTCGATGGCAGTTTCAGGCGTAGCTCTAACAAAGGTAAAGCGATGGCGGACCCGAGCAATATCGCAAATACCGAGGCGATCAGCGCCATTAGCAGATATTCCAACTGCAAACTGCGTTTGATCGACGACAGTCTAACACCAAGGCTATGCAAGATAGTGGCATCGTAAATCTGTCGGCTGCGGCCTGCGGCCATGACGCTAATCAACACCAGCAGACTCGCTAACAGGCTTACCCCTGCCACCACGGCCAGCCCAGCGACAGCCTTGCCCAGAATTTCTCGGGCGACCTTCAGCACAGAAGCGGTGCGCACGGAGATTACATTAGGTGCAATTTCGGCAATGCGATTTTGTGCGGTGATCGCATCAGCATCGTCAATGAAGACTGCGCCGACATGTCGGTGAATAAGCTCATCGAGTGCACCATCGGAAACGATGCCCTCAAACCAGAACCGGGTTTGTACACCCTTCTGGCTGTAAATTGCGACAACTTCGGCATCCAGGGTGCGGCCCTCGACCGAAAAAGTCACCATGTCACCTACCTGCAAACCAAGCTTGAGAGCTTCGCGATCTTCAAATGCCATTTTCGGCAGTCCTTCTATTGATTCTGACCACCAGGCACCGTCGATGACAGTGACGTCATCGATGTTATTGTTCAGATAACTAAGCTTGTATCGATCCTGTGAACTATCGCGGCGCTGTGCATCTTCAAGGTCATTAATTTCACCCAGCTCACTGCCGTTTAATGCGGTGATTCGGGCAAGCACCAGCGGCACGATTTCAATTCGAGCGGTCCCTGGGAGCTGCTCGACGGCACTGACGACCGCGTCTACCTGTTGGTTAAGCACATCGTAAAGCACCAGACCGGGCGACTCGTCGGGGATTGTCTGATTCACCGAGCGTATCAGCGATGACACGACCAACGTACAGGCGACTAACAGGGTAAGCGCCGAGCCGAGCGACAACAAAGACGTCCGCAGTGAACTACCCGGCCGATACAAGTTCGCCAACGCCAACCTCAACTCGAACCGATTGATGAGTAACGGATGATTATCCAGTGACCGCGCCACATGGCGGATACCGCGCACGATAAAGTCGAGAATCAACAACATCGCACCGATGACCAGTACAAAACCAATTCCAAACAGGGTGTCTGGCAGCACCTGCAACACCAGCAAGATGATCATGCTGGCACAAATCAGTGTCGCCAACCACCAGCGGCGTGGCAGGCGTCCACTATCCTGGCCCTGACCCCGGAACAACGAGGCAGGATCTGTCGCCAGTGCCCGTCCGAGGGCTGGCAAAGCAAAGGTATAGGCGGTTAACAGGCCGAAACAAATAGCGATCAGGCCGGGTAGAATTAGATCGATGAGGTTGGCGGTCAGTGGCACCTGTGTGGCCACCAATTTGCCACCCATGATAGCTAGCCCACTACCGATAAAAGCCCCCAGCAGGCTCGCGCCACCACCGAGTATGGCTACCTGAGACAGATAAACAATGGCCAGACGGCGGTTGCGCAGGCCGAGCGCTCGCAGCGTGGCAATGGTTTTCAGCTTGCCCTGCAAGTAGGCCTGGATGCTGTTAAACACGCCCAGACCACCGATAAACAACGTGCTAAAACCGATGATTAAAAGACCCGACGCAATTTGTCCAAGACGTTCTGCCAGCCGCTGACTGCGATCGGCAAAAGTTCTGACTTCCCAAGTTTCGTTTGGAAAAGCGGCATAAAACTGCGTGCGCCAGGTTTCAGCTGGCAAGCTGCTGCGAACTTGATACTCGTATTCGATACGACTGCCAGGCTGGATTAGCCCCGATGCCTGTAACGCGTCGGCACTGAGCAAAACGGGTGTCCCACGCCAGTTGGCGTTAAGGCTACGGTCGGGCTGATTGAGCACCAGCGCGCGCACTTTCATCTCAAGTGAACCGATGTAAACACTGTCGTCGATATCAATTTTTAGCCGTTCAGCCAATACCGGATCAATCGCAACGCCCCAATGGTTGTCAGCAAAAGCGGTGATATCAACCAGCGGCTTTGATGGCTTTAGTAACAGCTCACCATAAAGTGGGTAGAGTGAGTCCATGGTCTGTAGTTCGACGCGCAAAAATTGATCATCGGTGGTGCCTAACATGGTGTTGACCTCGGTTACGAGTGAGACTTCACCATTGGCCTGTATCCAGCTTAGCGCCTCGTCAGGTAACGGTTGATTGGTCTCCACTTCGAGATCGCCACCCAACAACACACGGGTATCTGCAAGCAGACTGAGATTGATCAGGCGGTACAATCCGCCCGTGGCCGATACGAGAGTGACCCCAAGTAACAGACAGGCGCAAAACACCCATAATGAGCGACCGCTAGCACGCAGGTCACGAAACGCGAGATTAAGCAGAAAGCGCATCAGGCTTACCTTCGACAGGTGGATTCTCGACCAGCCGACCCTGATGCAGATGTACCACGCGCTGGCAGCGCCGTGCTACCTCGTCATCGTGCGTTACCAGCACTAGCGTTGAACCAACGTCCGCGTTTAATTCAAACAACAGATTGATGATTTTCGCACCAGTAGCAGTGTCCAGATTCCCCGTCGGCTCATCGGCCAGTACCAGTTTGGGTTTATGCACTAGCGCCCTCGCTATCGCCACGCGCTGCTGCTCACCTCCCGACAGTTGCGTCGGATAATGATTTTGGCGCTGTGCCAAGCCCACTTTGTCGAGCATTTCTCGGGCACGTTCGCGCGCGTTTGGTTTACCGGCAATCTCCAGTGGCAACGCAACGTTGGCTAGTGCAGTGAGGCTTTGTACGAGGTGGAACGACTGGAAAATAATGCCGAGCCTATCGCGCCGTAGATCTGCCAGGGCGTCGGCATCGAGCGGGTTAAGCGTTATGCCGTCGAGCTTTATTTCGCCAGTCTGAGGCTGTTCGAGACCGGCGAGCAGTATCAGCAGCGTAGTTTTGCCCGACCCAGAGGGACCCACTATTGCCACGGTTTCGCCATCCGCAACGCTAAGATTAATGCCGTCCAACACTTTTAGCTGGGTTTGCTCAAGGCTGTAATCCATGCCGAGGTTATCTAGT
>Ga0208413_1000435_pt1 | contig 31720 bp, 33 predicted proteins | sample AntAceMetag02UKD_FD_184761 | JGI IMG/M metagenome (GOLD analysis project Ga0208413, IMG submission 184761) | Saline lake microbial communities from Ace Lake, Antarctica - Antarctic Ace Lake Metagenome 02UKD (SPAdes) (version 2) | ecosystem: Environmental > Aquatic > Non-marine Saline and...
TGCGGTTAATAAGACACGTCCATGGTATTTATGCAGCAGGCCTGGGATTGGGTTACTGTCCGCTTCTGCTAATGGATCGGTGACATAGCGGCTATCGACAGTTTCCTCTTCTGCCGCTGGCCAGACCTGTCTGAGTAGCGGGTCACCCCAATCGCCCTTATTCATTTTAGCTATAAAAGGCATTGGTACTTTCATTGGAAATTGAGTCTGCGCCATTAAGCTTGCTGGACGCAGCCTCTCATCTAGTTCTAGATACTTGGTTAAGTCCTTTGGATCTGTTATCAAATCGGATAGTATTTGCTGCCAATTTTTAGGCTGATCTGACTGTATAATCTGAGTTTCAGGCTTATTCATAGAGTTTGCGTTGGGGCAGTTAATACTGATTTTAAGCAGGCACGCTGAATCAGGTATAATAGAGGGCTGGAAAAGATGAGATAATAACAGCTATCTTGACTACCGGCATGATTGCAAAGCTAAACTTGTTTGCGACAGCAGCAGTATAAGAACAAACTAAAGACGTAATCGACACAATTAGAATCTAATAATTTACGAGGGCACTATGGCTAATTACTCAACCAGCGAATTTAAATCCGGAATGAAAGCTTTGGTTGATGGAGAGCCTTGTTCCATTTTGGAAAACGAAATGGTCAAGCCCGGTAAGGGGCAGGCGTTTAATCGCGTGAAATGGCGAAACCTGATGAATGGTCGAATGTTGGAGCGCACCTACAAGTCAGGTGAATCTGTCGAGGCTGCTGACGTTTTGGAGACTGATATGGAATATCTCTATACTGACGGAGAATTCTGGCACTTTATGAAAACAGACGATAGTTACGAACAAGTTGCAGTTGATGAAAATGCGATAGCTGACTCTAAAAATTGGCTGAAAGAGCAATGCCTCTATACAGTGATACTTTGGAATGACGCCGCTATATCGGTGACGCCGCCTAATTTTGTTGAGCTGGAAGTTGCTGACACAGACCCGGGACTAAAAGGCGACACGGCTCAAGGTGGCACAAAGCCGGCTACGTTAAGTTCAGGGGCCCAAGTGAAGGTTCCGCTTTTCATCAACATAGGTGACGTACTGAGAGTTGATACTCGTACCAACGAGTATCAAAACCGCGTAAATAAGTAGTTCGTCCTTTGACTAATTGGAAACCGAGCGCGTCAGCATCCATGCTTACCGCTCGCGCCGAATTGTTGGCGCAAATAAGAACGTTTTTTGCTACGCGCAATGTTTTAGAAGTTGACACGCCAGTACTTGCTGCGGCTACCGCAAGCGATCTTCATATTCAGTCATGGAAAACTGAAAATACTTGGGGCCAGAATAACCAAGCTCTGTATCTGCAAACTTCTCCAGAATACGCCATGAAGCGGTTGTTAGCTTCCGGGTCTGGCGCCATCTATCAGTTGGCAAAAGCGTTTAGATTCGAAGAAACAAGCGATCGGCATAATCCTGAATTTACTCTGTTGGAGTGGTATCAACCAGGCTATTCTTTATCTCAGTTGATGGATGAAGTCGAAGCGTTGCTTCATCTGGTCACACAGGGGACAGCGCCGCCGACAGACATTCCGCGCTTTTCGTATCGAGAGCTTTTTCAGCAAAACTTGGACATAGACCCTCACAAAATTTCTAATGACGACTTAGAGCAATTAGCCAAGCGCGAGATTTCGCTTGTGGCGCAGGGGCTCAGCCGGACGGACTATCTGCAACTGATACTTTCTCAAATCATCGAGCCGGCCATGCGAGATAATTGGTTTCTCTATGACTATCCAGAAGAGCAAGCAGCTTTAGCACAGGTGAAAACGGATAATGCCGGCGTAAAAGTAGCCCAGCGGTTTGAGCTTTTTTGTTCTGGAATGGAGATTGCTAACGGCTATTATGAGTTAACTGATCCAGTGGAGCAGCGTCGCCGCTTTGAGTCAGACTTAGATAAAAGACAGAGAACCAATCGCGCTCTGGTGCCAATTGATGAAAATCTAATTGCAGCATTGGAAAGCGGATTACCAGACTGCGCTGGAGTTGCCCTAGGAGTGGATCGCTTGCTGATGATAGCAACGGGCGCTAAATCCATCAGCCAAGTCATTAGCTTCACTACTGACTTGGCTTGAGCCTAAGCAAGGTGCCAAGTGTAAATTTTAAGACGCCGCCGCTTCGTCAATCAATCTTTGCTTATACATTTCACGCAGCAGCGTGGTGATGGGGCCAGGCAAACCGTTAGCAACAGGTTTGCCATCGATACTGACAACTGGCAGTGCGAGCGTGGTTGCACTGCTAATAAAGGCTTCATCAGCGGACAAAGCTTCGTCAACTGTAAAAGCGCGCTGCTCAAAAGCAAGATTTTTTTCTTTTGCCATCTCCAGCAATGTTCTTCGACGAATACCGGGAAGAATGGAATTCGATAATTCTCTGGTAATGATTAAGCCATCTTTGATGATATAGGCGGTAGAGGACACCCCTTCTGTCACCAAGCCATTTTCAACCATCCACCCTTCCGCGCCGCCTTTTGATACGGCATCCTCTTTAGCAAGACATTGCCCGAGAAGGTTAATCGATTTAATGTCGCGGCGCTTCCAGCGCAGATCATTTGTTGTAATGACCGCAATACCGGTTTCTGCGGCAGGATTATTCAGCAAAGTCATGACGGTGGTGAACGCAACTAAGCTAGGAGCGGTGTCTTTAGGAAAGGGAAAGTCGCGCTCTGCAATTCCGCGAGTAACTTGTGAATAGACTACTCCCTCAGACAATCTGTTTTTTAAAATTAACTGCTCCATTATGTCTATGTATTGATCTTGGCTGCAGGGCCAATCGATAGAAATTTCTGATAGAGATCGACCTAGACGTTCGAGGAAGTATTTTTTGTCAACGAGTTTGCCATTGATAACAGGAACTACTTCATAAACTCCGTCGCCGAAAATGAAGCCCCTGTCAAACACTGATATCTTGGCTTCAGACTGAGGGTTGAATTCTCCGTTAACATAGACGATCCTTTCCATTGCTGTTTCCTACCTATTAATTCTTGTCGTTACTTATTGATAATAATCGATGGTAATCATTTATGATAATGATTGATGGTATTAGTTTTTACTATTTGCTGATGAGAATTATTTGAATTGTTTGGCAAACAACTGCAATAGGTCGCCGTCGAGTCGTTGTCCCGTCCAGCCTTCCATTGGCTGCGCGCCAATAGAGCGATAAAATTCAATAGCCGGCTCATTCCAATCCAAAACTGACCATTCCACTCGAGTGAAGTTAGAATCAACGGCGAGCTTGGCCAGATAAGCCAATAAATTTTTGCCAAAGCCTTTGCCGCGCATTTCTGGCTGCACATAAAGGTCTTCTAAATAAATTCCAGGCCTGCCTGTGAAGGTTGAAAAGCTATTGAAAAAAAGTGCATAGCCTACAGGCTTAGATTGATACTCGGCAATAATGCACTGAGCATATCGAGTCGCACCAAAAAGGGTCTCTTCCAGTGTGGAGGCGGTTGCTACAACCTCGTGCTCAAGCTTTTCGTAGACGGCTAATTCCACAATGAAATCAAGAATAGTTTGGCAGTCACCAACTGTCGCATGCCGGATATTTAAATCGGGTAAGGAGGTTTCTATAGTCATGTTTGTCCTTCATCAAGTTATTGCAGAGCATTATACATGGTGATCGAGGTAATATTTCGCAATTTGATCGAGATGCTAGCCCTATTCTGAACTTAGCGTGGCTGCTATACTGTGCGCCTTTTTTTGCTGGGCTGATTTGTAAAAAAAGCCTAGAAAAGCGATTCGATTCGCCGTAATTTCAGTAACATAATTAAAGGATCAGAAATGTCAGAGCAAAAACCTACCATCATCTATACAGAAACAGATGAAGCACCTGCGCTAGCTACCTACTCCTTTCTCCCCATCATCAGCGCATTTACCGATGCAGCTGATATTGAAGTAGAAATCCGCGATATCTCTTTAGCCGGGCGCGTTATCGCCAGCTTTCCTGAGTTTCTAAAAGAAGAGCAACGGCAACCAGATGCTTTGGCCGAATTAGGCTTACTCACCCAAGATCCGATGGTAAACATCATAAAACTGCCAAATATATCGGCGTCATTGCCGCAGATGAACGCGGTGATAAAGGAGCTGCAGGCTAAGGGCTATGCGCTTCCCAATTATCCTGAAGGGCCCAAGAACGATGCAGAAAAAGACATTCAAACTCGCTATGATCGAATTAAAGGCAGCGCGGTAAACCCGGTACTTAGAGAAGGTAATTCTGACCGCAGAGCACCGCCGTCAGTTAAAGCTTATGCTCGCAAACACCCTCACTCCATGGGTGCCTGGTCTTCAGACTCAAAAACTCACGTGGCGAGCATGAGCACTGGAGACTTTTTTGGCACTGAGCAGTCCGTAACAGTGCCGAGTGCGACTAGTGTGCGCATTGAGCACAAAGACGCGGCAGGCAATGCCACTGTCCTTAAAGATGGTATAGCTTTGCTGGCAGGTGAGGTAATCGATGCCTCTAGCATGAGTAAGAATGCGCTGAGAAGCTTCTTGGCGGAACAGATAGCTGACTCCAAGGCAAAAGGTGTGCTTTGCTCCTTGCACCTAAAAGCCACGATGATGAAAGTATCGGATCCGATTATTTTTGGTCACGCGGTTACCGTTTATTACGCCGATGTTTTTGAGAAGTACGCCGAAACGTTTAAGACTTTGGGAATTGACGCAAACAACGGTCTTGGCGATGTCTACTCTAAAATCGCATCACTACCCGAGGCTGAGCGTGAGGCTATTGAAGCTGACTTAAGCGCTGTTTATAAGACCCAGCCTGAGCTTGCCATGGTCGATTCAGACAAAGGCATAACAAATCTGCATGTGCCTAGTGACGTCATCATTGATGCTTCTATGCCTGCGGCGCTGCGTACTTCTGGGAAGATGTGGGGCTCTGATGGCAACCTGCATGATATGAAAGCTATTATCCCTGATCGCTGCTATGCCGGTGTTTATCAGGAAGTGATCGACTATTGCCGCACCCACGGGGCTTTCGATCCGGCCAAAATGGGCAGCGTGCCTAACGTCGGTTTAATGGCTCAAAAAGCAGAAGAATACGGCTCTCATGACAAAACCTTTGAAGTGCCTAGCAATGGCACGATGTCAGTTATCGATGCGAACGGCAAGTCGCTCTTAGAGCATAGCGTTGAGTCTGGTGATATCTGGAGAATGTGTCAGGTTAAAGATGCACCGATCCAGGATTGGGTGAAATTGGCTGTTAGTAGGGCTCGGTTGTCCAGCACACCTGCGGTTTTTTGGTTAGATAAAGAGCGTGCCCATGATGCGCAGTTGATCAAAAAGGTTGAAGCGTATTTACCTGATCATGATACCGACGGTCTTGAACTGCATATTATGTCGCCTGAAGATGCCACAAAATTTTCACTGCAGCGAATTGGCGAGAGCAAAGACACTATTTCTGTTACCGGCAACGTGTTGCGTGACTATCTGACTGATTTGTTCCCAATTTTAGAGCTTGGAACAAGTGCGAAAATGCTTTCAATCGTGCCTTTAATGGCCGGCGGCGGCCTATTTGAAACCGGAGCCGGTGGATCTGCTCCTAAGCACGTTCAGCAGTTCGAAAAAGAAAATCATCTTCGTTGGGATTCTCTAGGTGAGTTCCTCGCGTTGGCTGCATCACTTGAGCATTTGGCAAACGTTACTGATAACAGCCGCGCTAAAGTTATGGCAGACGCGCTGGACAACGCAACGGGTTTGTTCTTGGATACCAATAAATCGCCTTCACGTAAAGTAAGTGAGTTGGATAACCGAGGCAGCCATTTTTATCTAGCAATGTACTGGGCGCAGGCGCTAGCCGAGCAATCAGAAGATGAAGCGCTTGCTGCTAAGTTCAAGCTGGTGGCTAATGAGCTTACTAATAACGAAGATAAAATCGTCGATGAGCTTAACCTCGTGCAAGGGGTAAGCATGGATGTAGGTGGTTATTATAAGCCAGACTTTGCCAAAGCATCTGCTGCTATGCGTCCGAGTGAGACTTTGAATAAGATCATAGCTAAGGTGTAGCTTGATCGGATTGGCCAAGGATGGGGGCCTGAGTCCCCGCTCTGACCCCAGCAGCCATAAGCATCGTCACAAAAAAAGCCCGCCTTGTAAAAGGCGGGCTTTTTTATTTATCAGGTCGAAATAATTACCCAGACACTGATTTTGATTGCCTATTTGACTGAGCGTGTATAACGCTTCACTCCGCCGACAGGTCCTACTTCGGCACCAAAGATATTTCCCTGTGCGTCGGCCACTACGCCTTCAGCAGTGCAAGTGCCGCGGCAGTCTGGATTAGGGTCAGGAATAAAAAATTCAACTTCACCGGTTTGTGCAGAGCCTACTCGTATCCCGCGCAGCCAATCGCCATGAGCAGGATTCACCGAGCCTGACTCAGAATCGGCTGAGTAGAAAACATCGTTCTTATCAATATAGATTCCACTTGGGCGACCAAACTGATACCACATGTCGAGAAAGTTGCCGTCTTGGTCGAAAATTTGAACACGGTTGTTGCTTCTGTCACCGATAAAAAGGCGACCTTTGGAATCCATGGCCAAGGCGTGTGGCTGCATGAATTCACCTGGACCGTCTCCCATTTCACCAAATGACATTAGAAATTCACCGTCACTGTTAAATTTTAAAACACGCGCAGGAGTCCCCGCATTGTTTGAGTGTCCTTCGGCAACAAAAATATCGCCATTTGGCGCTACATGCATATCATTGGGAGTGAAAAAATACTCATCATCTCGGCCGCCGGCTTTTTGACCTAAAGCCATCAAGTGAACGCCGGTTGGGCTAAATTTGTGAACTTGATGCCCATAGGCATTGCTTGGGGGATTGTTACCAGACTGATTGTCTCGGCCATCGGCAACCCAAACATTGCCCTCAAAATCCACATGAATGCCATGAGGCCAGCTGATGTAGCCTGCACCAAAGCTGCGCACCATATCGCCGTTTTTGTCGAACAACATGATCAGGTTGGTATCAGGGTTTTGGACACAGGCATTAACATTGGCGCCGCAGCGTTCAGCTATCCAGATGCTTTCACCGTCAAGGTCAATGTCCACTGTACTAGAAGAGCCCCAGTGTCGTCCTCCAGGCATCTTAAAATACCCAGCTTGCGTGATGTAGGGGTTGGCAAGGTCGTTTACGGGGTCTATGTCGGCTTGTGCTAAAACCAGCGTTGGAGCAACTATTAAGCCTAGAAAGCCGATCATCGAGGATTTTAGAGTATTGTTATTGTTCATTCTTTTTTCTCTCACTGCTTCGTTGAGGGGACTGGCAAGGATAAACCAGTGAAATCTGCAGTTCAATTGCTTGTTGTTGGTGCCGCGTCGACACAGTCAGAGTAAAGCGCTTGAAAATAGCCGGCGACTCCTGCAAGCCTTAGCAATTACGTAGCCCGGCGGCGGATAAGTTGACCAAATAGCCATGGAAACTATTCTGTAACAATTGTTTACAAAGCGTTTGCTGATCAGAATCAGACAAATTACTTGCTAACGTGATAAACGGCTGAGGAGTTAAACGAGCGCTGCAATAAATTGCTACAGCAATAGCTGGCTAGTAAAGTAGAGCGTTCGTGAAGTAAAAGGCTGCGACACCAGATGAACGGCCACGCAATGCCCAGCTAGGGTTTAAATTAACGTGGCGTATGGCTTAGTGCTAATTCGCCACTGTCAATTAGAGGCAAAGCGCCAGATATCTCCTGTTGGTATTTTACTCCCTTTAAATCTGAAAATGATTCGATTAATAATGACAACACCATAGCTTACTCGGGGCTTGTCACAATAATGCCTAGGTCGTCTATCGTGACCAATATGGCAGATAAATCCGTGACATCTATAGGAATCGCAGCGGCTTCATCATGCTGACCAAAAACATAGACTTTTACCGCATCTAGTTTGCGCTCAGGCAGGACTGCAGTATTGAAGTCAAAGCCTTGCGGGACAAACACGCTGACAACATCCATTGAATCACCCCAGGCTTGAGTTAAAGTGCGGCGCATAGAATACCAACTTGACTTGCTGGTTGGAAAATCCTCAATAAGCGCTTGATCGTAGAGAAAGACGACATCAATTTCGGTAATGGTGATTGCGTTTGGGTCAAGATTTGACTTGATATTGACGGAGCTTAATGCGGCGGCGTTGGCTGTCGTATTAAAAGAAAACATACTAAAAAAAATTATGCCAAAAACGATTTGGAAAATGCCACTAAAGCTCAGCCTAGGCTGCGGGCGGTTAATTTTTTGTGAAAAAGAGCAGTCTAAAGTCATAGCAAAATTCTCTCATAAAGTTCCCTAATAAAATTTCTCTAATAAAGCTCTCGAATAAAAAAAGGGCCTACTGGCCCCTTTAAAAAAAATTAGCGGAGCTAAGTTACTCTTTGGGGGTGCCGTTGCCATTCATACCCATCGATTCATAGCGTCTCCAACCTGCTAAGATTCCCTGCAGGCCATGATTACCCTCGTGACAAGCGTATTCATAAACGGGGTCCTCGGATTTCCGTAGTGGCACTTTAGCCGACCAGCTTTCATCCCATGACAGCGGGTCGGTTACTGTAAAATCATAGTCGAGGGTGTTTTCGTCGACATAGTTAAAGCGCTCTTCAATTACTGCTTGGTCGGACATTCCGCGCAAGTTGTAATCATGGTAAAAATGCTGGGTCTTAACCACAAGGGTGTCACCCTCCCAATGGCCGATTGAGTCACCTTCCCATTTTAACTGCGTAGTATTGTGATCGCTATCGAATCTAATTATACGAGCCGAGTGAATCATCTCATTCATGATCATTACATGATCTTTTGTTTGAACGACCTGCATATTGTTGTTGTACGAACCGGGTATCATCGGTGGGCCGCCAATAAAACCGGTAAGACATCTATCAACAGTGGTTCGTCCCTCCGGACCCGCGCTATCAAAGACCATCTTTCGATAAGTTTCCCGACGTTCCTGCCCGATAACGTTCGCAGCTGGGATACGGCCATTAGCAGGGCTGTAAACCAGCGAAGTGCGTCTATCTGAAATAGTCTGGCTGCCCCGCTCGTACCAAAATTCGTTATAGGAAATAACCCCCGGCGGATAACCCGCACCACCGACACTATCGACAATCAGGTCACGATTCTGGCGGTTGTTCTCAAACTTCTCCCATTCGATAGCCTCTGCTGGTGTAAGCACCGCTTTATCGGCAAGCTCTGCGGGCCGATTCAATGGCGTGATAGTTCGGAAAGTGTAGGTTCCTTGAAAATCGGGATGACCATGTTCAGTTCTTGGGATATCGTTACTTTGTGTCTGTGTCTGTGTCTGTGTCTGTGTCTGTGTCTGTGTCTGTGTCTGTGCCGACGCGGATAAGGCAATGCCGAGAATCAATGCCAGCGACTTAATTCCAATATCGGCAATTCTTTGCGGGTTTGTGACACAAGAAACCAGTTTTGCATGGGCTCGAAACATTGAAACCTCCAACTTTTATTTTAATTATTAAGTGTCCGCTAGAATGGTAGCTAAGGTATTGAAAATACGCTTTTTCCCTTATGTTTTCAAGGCTTTATTATCGACTTAATCGAACGACTTCAGGGTCCAATACTGGTTAATTGTTCAGTTAGAGTTAAGCGCGTGCTGGCTATCGTGGCCTTAGTGGAAGAAGAGGTTTATGTTAATGTTAAGTGAGAATATCGAGTTTAAGCAGCTGGAAATGTAAAGCAGAAGTTCTAAAAACTAGCGCATCAACGAACCGATGCACCAAAGAGCTTGCGCATAACAAAGCCAGTGAACCAAACTATAAGCCAGCATATACACGCCACCTCGGGTAGAGATACCAAGTAAAATTATAAAGGCTTAGGGTCATGACATTTGAAAATTTACTAAAGCTAACAGCGGCTGGGGTTCTTGCCTGTGCACTGACCGGCTGCATTGGTGCAGTGGTCGGGGTAGCGGTAGACACGACAGTTGCAGTTGTTAAAGCGCCATTTCAGATAGCGGGCGCTGTTGTAGGTGTTGCGGCAGATACTACCGGAGCCTTTATTGCGGCGCCTTTCAGAGCCGTTGATGCCGCTTATGGCGGAGAACATGATCATTATAGAGATTCTCATAAAGAGCATGACCATGGCGCCGCTGTGGAGGCGCAGGCGCAGCCACATGACCATAATCATGACAGTCATGAGCATTTTCGCGACCATAAGTATCCGGACAGTTAAAGCAATAGTTGATAGCAATAGCCAAGACCTGAGTTACTACTCAGCTCCGATCGTCGCCAGTCGATCGGCCCTGCGCTATTAGTGTTTCAAGTCACCGACTCTATGCGGTGCCGACAATCCAAATAAATTCTTAAAATCCCTTATTGTTTTACAAGCAAGGCAAACCCCAGAATTTGCCAATCGCTACGCTTAAGCTCTCTCACCTAGTGTTAAACCCTCACTTACTTTTTGTTAACTGCGCTTGCCTAAACCAATCACAGAAATTGAATTGACCCTTGAGCTGGTTTATTCTTCGAGCCTTGCTTTTTAAACACTAACCCTGTCTCAGCAATTCTGAAACTGGGGGTCCTAGGCACTTTTGGTATGGCCAGCACTGCGCAAACTAACAACTCCTCCGGTTCGGCTTTTTCACTTGGCAGTTTTGCTCTGCCGATGGGACTCACTGTTGCCCTTTTTCTTCTTTCATTCAGCCCAAGAGTTCAATCAAGTTTGGCACTAGTGTGGTCATTCTGGGCTGCGGTTCTCGCTTTGATGTTATGGCAAGCGTATCTCCTGATACTCAGCAAACGCCGTGGGATTGAACATGGGTTTTCAATAGCGATTCACTCTCAGCACTACATTCAGGCGATGGTTCAGTTTAGTGTTTATCTGTACTGGGGATATTTCTGGCGGCCGGTTTATGACCATATGTTGCTGCTTTTCGCTCAGGTTCTATTCGCTTTTGCGTTTGGTACGCTGCTGGCTTGGTCTAGAGGCCGAAACTACACATTAGGTTTTGGGCCGATTCCAATAATATTTAGTACCAATCTATTTCTATGGTTTCGAGATGACTGGTTCTATATGCAGTTTCTCATGATTGCGGTTGGTTTTATGGGAAAGGAATATGTTCGTTGGAATCGTGATGGGCGCAGTGTTCACATTTTTAATCCATCTGCCTTCGCCTTAGGTTTATTCTCTCTAGTGCTTATTGTGACTAACAGTACTAACCTAACGTGGGCTCCTTTAATTTCATCGAACCTTACCTTAGCACCCAACATCTATTTATTCTTGTTCTGCGCCGGCCTTGTGGTGATGCACTTCTTTTCGATCACCTTGGTGGCCGGATCAGCGGCTCTGGTTCTATTTGGATCGAGCGCGCTTTATTCAGCTTTTAATGGTGTGCCCTATTTTTTAGACTCAGAAATTCCTGCCGCCGTATTTTTAGGTCTCCATTTGCTGGTGACTGATCCATCGACTTCTCCGCGCACCCCGTTGGGTAAAACGATATTCGGGGGGCTCTACGGCATTGGGGTATTCGCGCTTTATACATTACTCGATTTGTTCGGTGCGCCTACTTTTTACGACAAGCTTCTCTGCGTGCCGCTATTGAATCTCAGCGTTATCGCAATCGACCGAGTAGTTCGGTCAATCGATTCCCCGGCATGGCTCAATGTATGGAATCCGAATTGGTTTGGTGGTCGCGCTAACTTAGCCCATATGAGCATCTGGGTTGTGGTTTTTGCTTCTATGTCATTGCTTGATAAAACGGATGGCCAACATACCGGTGATAGCCTTCCTTTTTGGGAGGAATCTTGTGCTGATGATCTTAAGCTTGCTTGCGACCGTTTACTATTAATCGAAAGCACTTACTGCAACGACAATGCTGCATGGGCTTGCAATGAGTTAGGTCTTCACTATCGTCAAGGGCTGATCACTGAAACTGATTCTGAATTATCGTTCACATACTTCAGTCAGGCATGTGAGTTAAAATTTAAAAGCGGCTGCCTAAATTTATTGAATGAAGATAGGCTTATTGCCGACCTGCCAAAGGAGCTTGATCTTCGATTAATGCTTCGCCAAGGGGGGCAAAACCTTATGGAGATGCCTGCATCAGATTTGTATGCAAAGGCCTGTGAACACAATTGGACCTTTGCCTGTACTGCGCCAGAAAATGAGACACGGTTGTGAGTAAAAAGCAGAAAATCAAACCGGCCAAAGATTCGGTAGTTGATTCTGCGCCAGCACCGTTAGAGCCAAGTCGTACACTTGGCTTATTGATTCTTCTGCTTTCAATTATCTTTACTGCAGTTTGGCTGACCCGTGAGAGCATCGGGAAACTGTCGTTGGAAAACTCTACTAATATATCTCCAGGCACGTTAGGGACACTTGCTGGGTTTGACAGTAATAACTGGTATTTAGCTCATGATTCTGCTTTTGGTTTCGTAGAAATTCCAGCCGGTGCTTTTACTATGGGAAGCAATCCTGTGCTCGACTCAATGGCCTATGGCAATGAGCAATGGTCTCGCAGAAAGCGTCAGGGCGAAGTTGAACTCCCTCGTTATTTCATCAGCCGCTTTGAGACTACAGTTGCTCAGTACAGCGCCTATTTGGCAGATACAGATCAATTGTCGCAAGCTTTGAATTTAGACTCGGCAGGAAACTTTCCCGTTGCCGGCGTGACTTGGGCAGAAACGCTACGCTATGCAAGGTGGTTGGAAGAAAAGCTTCGCCAATCCACTTCAACGCCAGAGCAAATTAAAAAGTTTTTAGGCTCAGGTGCCCACGTGACTTTGCCCTCGGAGGCGCAGTGGGAAAAAGCGGCTCGTGGCACTGAAAACAAAGTGTTCCCATGGGGATCAAGAGTCAGAACTGACGTAGCAAATTTTAACAATAACCGCCCCTTGGTGGTAGGTGCTTTACCCTGTCCCTCTTGCAGTTACGGTCTATCTGATATGAGTGGCAACGTGTGGGAGTTAACTCGCAGCCCGCTTCAAGATTACCCCTACAATCCTGAAGACGATGGAGAAGATCTTTCCTCCGAAGTGATTTGGGTAATGCGGGGCGGGTCTTATGCCGATCAAATTAACAATGTTCGCGCCGCTGTTCGAGGAGGCGTCGACCCCAGTGTTAGAAGTCCCACTATTGGGTTTAGATTGGTTATCACTGCGCTTTAATTTTTAGCCACAGTACTCATCACCTTTATCTCATCATCCAAGGACAGGGCCGCGACTTCGTAGATTGTTCTTGCAGGCCTAAGTCCCTCAGCAAATAAATTTCGGTAAAGGGTATTGACGACGTCTGCATCGCCTAAATCGATAAACGCGATATCCACAAAGACTATTTTTGTTTGGTGAAATCCGCTGCCTTAACAGCGGCAGTGAAATTGTTAGATGAGTTGCTGCCTGTTGAATAGATCCGGGGACATAAACGCTTAGCTGTGCTGAGCGCTAACAAAACACTGCTTACCCGCAACAACAGCGCGACTAATTGGATTTGATCACTGGGGTAGATTTTTGCCTTGGCTGCCAACGTTTGCCTTTATCGTCAAGATGAGGGTCTTTCACTAGATCGAATCCTAGCTTAACAATGTAAAAGGCTAAGTCTTTATCGTAATCACAAACACGCATCGAGACTTGGGCACTGCGTTGCATAGAAAAATCCAGCTAATAAGATGAGGACGCTACGCAGTGTTTTAGGACACTAAGTCATCGTGACAGGAACAGGAAAAAGTCCGCGGCTGGAAAACGAGTATGGATGTTTTGTTGGTTTCTTGAGTTTTTGATTACGCTAGCGAAACACACTGCGTCGGTGCTGCTTGTTAGGTTCTAGGTAGCGGCACCGACGGGTTAAAGCTTTTGACGTTATTATTGGTTATCAGCCGCTTGTGATTCTTGCAATCTGGCGCCAGCTAAGATGCCGGGCATTGCGTAATTGCCTTCGTGGCAAGCATATTCATAGACCGGACCTTCGGTTGCATAAAAGCTAAGTTCTGCAGTCCAGGGTTGGCGATAGAGGTTGGAATCTTCGACAATAAATTGATATACGATTTCGCCGTCGGAGTAGCGGCTGAAGCGTTCAGTGATGGTGCCGTCGTCAGTGATTGGCACTGAGCTTTGCTCCATTTGAATTGGTTTAATATTGATTGTCTCTACAACCAAGGTGTCACCTTCATACCATCCTCTTGAATCCCCTAACCACTGCTCCATCACCTGCGGCCTTGAATTAGCTCTGGCCTCTTCTGCAGAATCAAACAGAGGAATGATGCGGGCGTCGTGAGCCATTTCTGCCAAAATCATGACGTAGTCATCGGTTTGCACAAACTGGTAGGTGCTGTTGTAAAGCGTGCCCATCATGCCCGGGCCTGCAGTGTTGCCAAAGCCAAGTAGGCAGCGTTCAGCCAAAGGCAGTGCTTCTGGTCCTGAATTGTCGCCCACACCGGTCAGGTAGCGTCTACCAAACCCTCGGTCTGTAAAGCTAACCTTAGGGACTTCTAAGCGAGGTACTCGACCACTGGGTGGGTCAACAATATAGGAGGTGCGAAACTCGCCTTTAACCAATGCTAAGGAAGAGCCGGGATCTGTCCAGAACGAGTTATAGCCCCGTAGTCCGAAATCTATACTTCCAGCAGGAGGCGCCCCAGTTTCAGAGTTAGATGGTGCATTGTCGTCAAAATCGCCAGGTGCAATGCCCGCTATAGCGGTGCCAGCAGCAATTTTTTCGGCCTCCGCGGGAGAGACAACTAAAGAATCGACGCCCTGCGGCCGGTTAAGGCTGGTCAACGATGCATTAGTCCAAATGCCAGTCAGTTGCGGCTGGGCCAGTGATGACGCCGATAAAAATGTTGCTGAGAAGCCGATAACTGCCATCAGTGCTTTTCGATTAACTTTAAGCATGTGTTTCTCCTTAATCTACGTGTCTGCAGAGCTCATGGTGCGCTAAGTTTCTAGCGTCTTACTAAGCTCATTACAGTGAACTCTTTTTAGTAGGCTTATTCTAGGCCTTCGGTGACTTTTTGCCTCCTATTTGCGATAGCTTGTTTGTTTTAGCTGTCGTTCATAGGGAATTGCCCTTAATTCTTCGGCAGAAGTCAGCAAATCAGCTTTCACACTTTGTCTCTCTATTAAGCGCTGCTCAAGCTGGCTTTGGGGTTCAAGTCCACCGTCATGATCGAGTTGCTGAAAGCCTGTTTCAAAATTTTCACAGAAACAGTGACTCACCAGTAAGCTCCGATGACATTCGGTTGGATCTCCCTCGGCGCATAGAAGTGCGATATTGAGTCCCTTGCTGAGCCCGCCGTGTCAGCGTTTGATGCCCGCTTCAAACAGCGCTGTTTTTTTCAGCCGGGCGAATTGTACTTGGCCACTGCGGTGACAATGCTCTGGGTCTTTCGAGCGCGGGCTCAGTTCTTTACCGAGAAATACATAGTCTATTGCGTTAGCGGGCAAAGTTTTTCTAGTGCACGGCGATGGTAATCGTAAAAAATTTAACTCAAAGGAGTCGACCTCACATCGGTGATGGCATTAATTTAATGAGTTTTTAGCTGGGCGATAAATACGCCAAAAGGTTTACAAGCATAGCCAATGGTATAGCGCACGGTGGTAAATTCTATTGTAGCTGATCGGCGAGCAGCCCGATGGATAAAGCATATTTGAAAGCGGGATTATAACTCATAATGGAACAAAAGTTCCGATAAACTAGATAAGCTACATTGTCGCCTTTATCGGCCAATACTAGAGCTGCAGGAATAGAGCGCGAGGGCAGGTCAGTGCCGTCAGCTTTCCTGACGCCCAAGGCCTGCCAGTCTTGTAGGTCTCGCCAAATCCCTAAGCTTTCATAGCGCTTACAATACTGATCCGGGGTGAGGCCGCCCGACTGCGGCCCTACTAAATTCTCTTCACCACCCTCAGGCAGTAGCACTGGCCGCCCCCAGGTTTGGTCGTCTTGCCAATTACGTGCTTTGAAATAGTTTGCGATAGAGGCGAATACATCAGCTTCGGTATCCCAAATATCTTTTTTGCCATCCTGATCGTGGTCGACTGCATATTGAAGATAGCTCTCAGGAATGAACTGTGACTGGCCCATAGCGCCCGCCCAAGAGCTCTTCATATTTTCAATTTTAGGAAAACCGCTGTCTAGTATTTCAAGCCCTGCTAAAAACTGTGCTCGAAAAAAAGCAGCTCGGCGATTGTCGTAAGCAAGTGTTGCTAGAACATTGAACAGTGGCTCTTTAATTGGGTAGGTACCGAAGTTGGTCTCCATTCCCCATATCCCGACGATAAATCTAGCTTGTACGCCGTAAACCTTACTTATCGCGGTGAGCACGTCTCGGTGTTGGGTCATCAACTCAGACCCTGTTTCTTTTTTCCAGTCGGTTACCCTTGCGGTGAGATAGTCATCGTAAGTTTGAACTCTCTCAGGCTGAGACCGGTCACGCTCAATGATGCGTTTAACCGGCGGTGTAATGTTGGCGAATGCCTGCATGAGTGTTGCTTCGCTGATACCGTTGTCAGCGGCTTCCTGCCTAAGTTCACCCAGCCAGGTGGAGAAACCAGCATCGCCTTGGGTTTGCGCGGTGACGTTCCAAGGCGTTAACAGTCCAATAACAGCACTGCTGAAAAGGAGAGTCTTTAATAGTTTTTCCACTGAATACTTCATAATTTCAACTGCCACTGGGAATAGAGTTTTTACCTGTCAGCTTAGTTGTCGTCCGCAAGTGCGAAAGTTAAAATCAAATCACCGCCGCGTCGACCACGAGAACCACCACCTGATGCCACGGTGACATATTCTCGTCCGTCGATCACGTAAACCGATGGCGAAGCGAAGACACCGGCACCGGTGTTAAATTTCCAGAGTTCTTCACCGGTTTCTGCGTCAAAGGCGAAGAAGTAACCGGCCTCATTGCTGCCAGTTCCGACAAACACCACACCGCCTCTGGTGACTACCGCCCCAGCTTGGCCATAGCCTTCAAATATTTGCCGCCAAATTAATTCCCCAGTTGTTGGGTCGTAGGCAGAGAAATAGCCCTTCGCACCGCGACCGGAATTAAACGGCTGGTCGATTGCATTTACATAGAGCAAGCCGGTATCCGAGCTATAGGCGATAGGAGCGTAGTTTGATCCACCTCCGTAGCCAGGTGAAAAAATTTGATTTGGGCCTATCGGGGTAAATTGCTCGACCAGTTGATTGTTTTCCATTTGCTCGGCGGCAATGTCTTGAGGGAATACGGGGGCGACAGGCTCCATTCGGTCACCATTTGCCTTGTGGGGAATTGGCTGGGTCGGATAGGGAACTTCACCTTCAGTGGCAGTCTGCGTGGGCACTGGTGTTTCAATAATAGGATGAACAGGCTCGCCGGTTTCTCGATTGAGGATGTAAAGCCAGCCATTTTTACTGGCCTGAGCAAGGGCTTTAACGTTCTCACCGTCGACTTTCATATCAAACAACACCGGCTGGTTTCCAGAATCGTAGTCCCAGACATCATGATGTACTTGTTGGTAGTGCCACTCGAGGCGACCAGTATCTAGCGTCAAAGCGATTAGCGAATCTGAAAAAAGGTTCATCCCATCTCTTTTGGTGCTGTCGCCAAAAGGATTGCCAACCGCGAAATAAATCATGTTGAGCTCGGGATCGATGGAAGGCGTTTCCCAAATACCTCCGCCGTTACGCTCACCGCCAACCCAAGTAGGCCCGGCAATTTCCCAGCCCTGATCGGTTTCATCTTGGGGAACGGTATTAAAATTCCATAGGGATTCGCCCGTCTTGGCGTCGATAGCGAGCACGTAACCACCAGCGATATGGCTTTCACTGCGGGTAGTACCCAGATAAACAACGCCATTGTATATTTGAGGCGCGGTGGTGAACCAATAGCCAACAGAAATCGCGGTGGCAATGCCGGGGTCTTTTTGGTGAAGGACATTTAAAATCACTGGTGCTTGGCCCGCTTCGCCGAAGCCTGGAAGAGGTTCTCCAGTTTTAGCATCGAGCGCAAAGAGGAAAGAGCCAGCTGCGGTATAAATCACCCCGTCATCATAAGCGACTCCGCGATGACGAAAAATATAGCCTTCGCGGCGGCCACCGCCTAGCTTTCGAGTGACATCATAGGTCCAAAGCAAATGGCCGTCTTTTGCATCGAGCGCGTAGACGCTGCCCCGAGAGTCGGTCACATACATGACATCGTTAACAATGATTGGCGTGGTTTGATTGCTGACGCCGTCAATAACGCCATGCTGAAATAACCATTTAGGGACTAAGCTAGCAACGTTGTCTGGCGTAATCTGATCGCTAGGAGAGAACCGTGATCCGGCTAAATCCAGATTATGCAGTGCCCAGTCCATGTTTCGCACAGAGGATAAGCCGCTTGCCGAGGGATTTGCTGAAAGCTGGTTGGCGCTAGTAGATTGTTCGGTGGCCTCTTCATCACCGCCAACGGCGACTGTAATCGAAGTGGTTTCTGTTGAGGGGGAACAGCTGGCCAAAATAGCGGTAAAGCTTAAAGTGGCTAGCGTGGTTAAAGTAGTCAATACGCGCTTATTTTTATTTGTAATCATTGGCGTGTCTCTTTGGCTTATTCATCAAGCTATTAAGGGATATCGGACTATTCGCTCTGCTCCAACATATATTCAACGATGGCTTTTAGCTGCTCGTCACTGCAAACAACACAAAGCCCCCTAGCAGGCATGACTCCGTTGAGCCCACTAATGGTATTTTGAACTAAGGTGTCCAAGCCTTTTTCTAGCCTAATCTCCCATTCAATTACATCCCCAACCTCCGGTGCATGAGCGGCGCCAGTGCCATGGCAGGCAAAGCAGGTGTTTTGATAGGTTTGAGCAGGGTCGAAGCTGTCTGCTTCACCAGCATAGGCGAGATTGAGCCAAGGCATGGCAATGGTAAACCCAAGCGTCAGTGCTAGTCGCCTGTTTAAGGGATGGTTGGAGCCAGTTGGTGTCGCAGTGCGGGGTTTCATTTTGGGCTGTTTGAGCCTGCTTTTAGGATTGGATGAAACCTCACTGTAACCAATTGCCAGTGGGGAATCAAAAAGTTGCTGTAATTGCTTTATTCTTCAACTGGGCCGTCACCTCAGGAAAAGGCCAAGACGAAAGACCTCAGTAGAACAGCCTAATTCACTAAGGCGTTGATAGACTCGCTTCGAGCAAGCATGCGAATCATTGCAATAGCATCTCGGTCTAGTTGGACATACGCCGATTTAAGATACTCTGCTATTTGGACCTCGTTATCATGGGCATCAAGATCTCGGCGATAGCTAAAGCGAACAAACAGTGAATTTGGTTCTGCCTCTTCTATTAAGGCGCAGCTTTCGGCAAAAATCTGTTCGATTTCAGGGCTAGTGCTTGTCTCAATTTTCAATTCCGGGGTCATGACAACCGATTCCTGAAAACTCGCTTCGCCGGCAGATATTCGTCGAACAAATTGATTTTCTTCATGGTTTGAGGACTCACACTGCAAGGCCACGTTAAATTTCTCTGGATGTCTTGCCCGCAGGACGAGACCCTGCCAAAGCTGACTTCTAGTGATGATGAGCACGTTCTTATCTTCTAAATCGTTAACTTGAATAATGTGCTGAAAATCGAGCAAATCGCTGAGCCTTCTATTGTTAGGGTGATTGCACAAACGCATGGAGAAACGAGTGTCGAGACAAGTGCTGCGTTGATGTCGCGATTTTAACTGAGAAATACATGTATTGGCAGCAGGGTAAGGTCGACAAGCAGATTTGCACCTACTAGAATGCGTCGGCTTTTTAATTTATTGGATTTACCTATGACTCCTGACGTTTTATTCAAACCATTTAAACTTGGCAAACTTGAACTAGCTAATCGAATTGTGATGGCGCCGATGACTCGGCAATTCTCACCAAACGGTGTACCAGATCAAAACGTAGTAGATTACTATCGCCGCCGTGCAGAAGGGGGGGTTGGTCTAATCATTACAGAGGGGACGACAATTCAACATGAAGCGGCGTCAAGCGGTGTTCAAATTCCTTGCTTTCACGGCGAAGCTCTTGAAGGCTGGAAGCATGTGGTAGAAGCAGTACACGCTGCCGGCGGCAAGATTGCCCCACAGCTTTGGCACGTTGGTGCAATTCGCAAACCTGGTGAAGGCCCTCATCCTGATTATCCCTCGGCATCGCCATCAGGCTATATCAAGCCAGGCAAGCAAGTGCTTGAACCTCTCAGCACAGAAGAAATCGAAGAACTAATCGCCGCCTATACTCAAGCAGCAGTCGATGCCGTAAAGATTGGTTTCGATGCTATTGAGCTTCACGGTGCCCATGGCTATCTTATTGACAACTTCTTTTGGGAAGGCACCAACGTCAGAGAAGATGACTATGGTGGCAGTTTGGCTAAGCGGGGGAGCTTTGCCGTGAAAATTGTTAAATCCATTAGAGCAGCCATCGGAGATGATTTTCCTCTGATCTTGCGTTTTTCCCAGTGGAAACAGCAAGACTACGACGCCAAGCTTGCTGATACACCTGAAGAACTGGAAGAGTTTTTGACACCACTCTCTGCTGCCGGTGTGGATATTTTCCATTGCAGTAATCGCCGCTTCTGGGAACCTGAGTTTGAAGGCTCAGACTTGAATCTGGCCGGCTGGGTTAAGAAAATCACCAACAAACCAACCGTCAGCGTCGGCAGTGTCGGCCTGACTGAAGAGTTTATTGCGACTTATCGTGAGGGCACCGCTGAGGTTGCCGGCATAGATGAGCTTGTCAGGCGTATGGAAGCCGATGAATTTGAACTTATTGCCGTAGGCAGAGCATTGATCGCCAATCCAGATTGGGCAAACAAAGTTCGCGATGGAAAAATGGACGAGTTAGTGACCTTTAACAAAGAAATGTTGGGTGAGCTGATTTAAACAATGGATTTAACTGACCTGCGTTTAACCGGCAGACCTATATTTAGACAATAAATCAATGCTCAAACGTTAGAGGCAACGATTGGATTGAGAGGAATCGTTGCCTCTAAAACGTAAATTTGTAACACTCCTCAGCTCAGTTTCGTAACGGTTTAGAGCTATGCGTTTAAAAGTCCTTTTGCCTGTCAGTATTCTAGTTATTGGTTTGCTACTGGTGTCGTGGTTGCTATATCCACCATCCATATCCGATGATTTTTTACTTTCTGCATCCCCTGAGGCTATCGCGCGTGGCGAATACTTGGTCACAGCTGGAGGCTGTATCAGTTGTCATAGAGGCGAGACCAGCGCAGGTGAGCTTTCTGGTGGCCACGGCTTAGCAACCGACTTTGGTACTTTTTATGTGCCGAACATCACACCAGATATTGATACCGGCATTGGTGATTGGCAAGCGGGAGATTTCGTTGCTGCACTAAAATATGGCCGTACGCCATCAGGTAGTTTCTACTTTCCGGCGTTCCCTTATCGAGCCTATGCGGGACTGACCGATCAAGATGCTTTGGATATTGGCTCCTACTTAATGTCACTAACCCCGGTAAGCTATCAAGTGGCGGATCCTGAAATTCCAATTTGGCTTAGCCGTTGGTCTGTTGCTGGCTGGAATATGCTGGCAGACATCACCGAACCGGACCGTGAAATATTCCAAGACCAGCAATTAGCGAGAGGTGCGTATTTGGCAAAAAACTTAGGCCACTGCGGCGAATGCCATACACCGCGCAATGGCCTCGGAATACCAAACTACTCAAATGAATATGCAGGTGCTGAACTAGGCGAAGAAGTAATTGAGCCAATAAACAGCGAAGCATTATCAGATTGGACACTCGATAACTTTGACCTCTTTCTATTGTTAGGTTTAAAACCTAGTGGTGAGTTTGTAGGCGGGGACATGAACGATGTGATCGAGCACAATACCAGCAAACTAACCGATGCTGACCGCGCCGCCATGGCCTCATTTTTTACTAGGCGCAATGTCCAAAGCGACTGATTTAACGTTTTTCTTGTCCTTTATGAAATAGATCTCTAAGCTGGAATAGGTTTATTGACCGTTTGTGTCAAAAGGAGTTTGAAAATGAGAGAGCTTTCAGAGCAAGAGATCAAAAATGTCAGCGGTGGTGTCGTTGAATCTTCAACGGCGCTTAGCCCGTCAAGTACATCCGCCAATGCAAATGAATTTCAGTACTTCATTCAACTACCCATAATCGTACCGCAATTAAACATTGTCGAAGATTTTTTCAAACACAATACCGATTCCTAGTCTGATTTAGCTAAAAACTATGACTTTATAGTATCAAAGTCTAAGCTAAAAAAGTCAGTCGGTACTGGCAAAATCAAATCGTAATCAAAAGGAAATTGAGAATGAGAGAATTAACTCAAGATGAGATTGAACAAGTAGGTGGTGGTTTTGGATTGCTCGGGGTAGGAATAGGTGCTGTTACGGGCGTAGGGTCTTCGTATTTATCTGGAGGAAATGTTGGTCAAATTATTGGATCCGGACTACTTGGTGGTGTGGCCGGCTTTTTTGGTGGTATTGCTACCAGTTCACTCGTCCCTACGTTTGCCCGTGTTGTATTTGGGGCATCATCAATCGAAGCTGGAATCCTCGGAAGCCATGCTGGGTCAAGGTCCTAAATTTCAAGAATAACTAAGTCTTAGTATTAAAATATTTAAAGTGGCAAAGAGAACATAAATGATGAATTACATTTACCTTAATGCAACCTTTCTGCCTCTATTGGCCATGATGTTTATTTCTGATGCTATAAGAGACAAGGAAACCGGCACGTATCTTGGCTTTATAAATATAAGGGTTATTATATATCTTGTTGTGGTATTTTCTGTGGAGTCCTATTTCTTTACGTCTGATTTTGGAGTCTCCCTAACAACTTTGGGCCGGATATTTGCGGTCACTTCAATGCCTTTTATCGGCGCATTTGTATTTGTAAAATACTCCCATAAGGAGCGATATGGAGTTGAGTTTAGTCGTAAGAAAAAAAGAAATTGAATTAATTTTCATCCAGACTAGCTACAGAATGCCTACACTAGAGCTACTCTTTATAGTGTTAGTGTTCAATCGGAGACACGATTTCATTTGGCCGTGAGAAAACCTGTGAGGCAGGTTCTTGACTAAGAGAATAGGAGAATTCAAGATGAGTATTATTGTGTCAAATGCAATTATGCTACCCCTTTTTTCGACTTGGTTTATTCCTGTGGCGATTCGAAACTCAAGGACTGGGCATTTTAAAGGCTTTTGGAATATCGATTTTGTGGTTGCGGTTGTAGCTCTTATTTTTTTCGAATCTTATGTGACCCTTAGCGCGTTTGGGTCTGAGCCATGGTCATTTGTGCAAATCATAATTTGTGTGACAATGGCTATTGTACTGGGTTTTGTATTTGTCTTTCTTACACAAAAAGAACTATTTGGAAATAAATTTAATATGAAAATAAAGCGTGAGTAAGTATCAGTTGGCTTGAAAATAGTTACATGCTTTTTGGAATGGGCATAAAAAAGGCAGCCATTGGCTGCCTTTTTTATGATCTTGATTGAACAGCTAGTCGTCGTCTACACGGTAGTCATCGTGGCAGTTACCACATGAACCACCAAGCGCGCGAAATGTACCTAGAGTCGCACCGCGATCGCCGGTAGCGGCAGCATCAGCAAATAGATTGGCGTTTTCTACTAAGGCCTGTGCCTTAGATGCGAAATCAGGCTGGTTATCCCAAATCTTATCCAGTGCTGTAGTCTCGACGTCGAATGCTCGCGTGTCGTGAGCTAAAACGTCGGGGATCATTGGCGCCAGTGCAGCAATTCGACGACCGTTACGTTCTGCCAGCTCGGCATCAAAAGGTGCGCCTTGTGCCATCCCGACTAAAGGAATTAGGTTGAATCGTAGAAGTTTAAATACAGCTTTTCTTGTCTCTACGGCAGCGGTAGCCTGTTGCTCTGGGGTAGGTGCATCCTGTGCGGAGACCGCAGAGAATAAACCAGAGGCCAGAACGGCAGTTACTGACATAACTACTAAAACTTTCTTCATTTATTATTTCTCCAAACCATATTGAGGGAATTGCCGTGCCAAAGCAGGCATTTCGAACTTCATGAACCCAACATCCAAATCGTTGGATACGTGTAAGCAGAGCAGACTATATTACAAAAGATTTGAAATTGTCACCGTCGATGGACATAAATCCGTATAGGAATTAGCTAGCAACTTCCTTCCAAACGAAAAGGCGGGTAGCAAGAACAAAGGAAAGTACAAACCAGACTGCTATTCCTATTAGGCTAGGAGTGATGTCTATCAAAGAGGCACCACTAATAGCTATCTCACGCATGCCTGTGGAAATAAAGCTAAGGGGCAAAACGTAGGCAATAGGCTGAATAAATTCTGGCATAGATTCGATGGGGTAGAAAACGCCAGATAGAAATATCTGCGGAAAAATTACAATGTTGCCTATCGCCATAACAGCTTGTTGAGTCTTGGCTATACTGCCGAGGCAAAACCCGAGACAGAGAAAAATAAACGTTCCAACTATAATAATTAAGTAAAATCCCGCTAAGCTGCCGACAATCTTCACATTTAGCACAAACAATGCATAGGCGATGAGAACTGATAGCTGCACCAATACAATCGTCATTCTTGCCATCACAATTGATGTAATAAAATCTTTCGGTTCAATTGGCGTGACAAATAATCGTTTAAGTATACCTTTGCGGCGGAACTCGACAATATTGAATCCGCTGCCGGCAATACTTAGCTGCATGAGAGTGATTGCTATAAGACCTGGAAGTAGAAAATCCATATAATTCTGAGAGCGCGCTTTTACATCCTCAATCATCAAATTAAACATGGGCTCGATGTCCCGAAGTTCACGTTCTATTTCAACAAGCGATTGTTCGAGTACCGGAAGGATAAGACCTAACTGCTGTACTTGCGCTGCGTCCACTAAGACTCTGAGCGTAGTTCTCTCACTGCTGGTATCGAATCCTTTCGGGATAATTATTACTAGAGTTTGCTCGCCTTTTTCTAGTTGAGGTCGAAGGCGGTCTTCCAAGCCTAAGGTTACACTGAAAATAGGATTGTCGATTAGTTCCTGTATAAATTCTATCGCCGAAGAGTCTGTTGCTTCGCTGATTACTCCTATATTTATAGTATCAACGCCACTGCGATTGACAAAGCTAAATACACTCATAAAAATTATCGGGAAAAATAGGCTGAAAAATATTGACTGCCTGTCTCTTAAAAATATCTTTAAAAAGACTTTAGCGAGATGTAGTTGCACTTTTGTAGGCATAGCTGATTCCGGCTTAGTCGCGTAAGGCGCGACCGGTGAGTGCGAGAAATACATCTTCGATGTTTCCGTGAAGAGGAGCAAGGGGTGGTTCTGGGGCATGCTTGAGAATAAGATTTTGAGGAGTGTCTTCGGCTACAATTTTACCGTGATCCATTATGGCTATTCGCTGACAAAGTGATTCGGCTTCGTCCATATTATGGGTGGTTAATACAATAGTCATACCGGCACTGTTTAGATTAAGTACTAGGGCCCATAAATTACGCTTTGCCTGCGGATCAAGGCCGGTGGTTGGTTCATCGAGAAAAAGGACTTTAGGCTGGTTTACCAAAGCGCAAGCTATTGAGAAGCGTTGCTTCTGCCCACCGGACAAGCTATCAGGTTTTGCTTTTGCCTTATCAACTAGGTTTACTTTTTCAAGTAAATTCTCTGGATCTATTTTTTTACCGTATAGGTTGCCAAACAGGGTCAGCAACTCAGAGATTGAAAGGTTGTCAAAATATTCGTTAGCTTGGAGCTGAACTCCAATAATTTCTTTTACTTTGTAAGGGTGGGATTGTACGTCAATACCATCGATCATGGCGCTGCCGCTATCAATGTCGGTGAGGCCTTCAAGCATTTCTAAGGTCGTTGTTTTACCAGCCCCGTTGGGCCCTAAGATGCCAAAAATTTCGCCTTTGTCTATAGTCAATGAAATTCCATCGACAGCGGCAAAAGTCTCTCCTTTCTTGTCAGGACAGAGGTAGTATTTATAGAGGTTTTGAACTTCGATGATTGCCATGAATGAAGTCTTAGGTAAATCGTATTTCATCATAACCGATCAGTCGGTGATGAACTACGGGTTCAATCAGCGGGCAGGGTAAATTGCACAGTCGCTTACTAGTCTGAATAGTAGCAGCGCTGCTTGGGTTTAAGAGGTGCTAGGAAAAAATAGAACACCCATGCAAACCAAGAAAGACAAAGGATCGCGATTATCCAAGCGATTTTTTCAAATCCATTGGTCTGATCTGACGTGGCGATAATCCATACCGGAAGCAGCCAGATTGCAAATACGGTGATACCGCTGAATATTGCAAACCCAAATGAGACCAACGGTATGAGGGCTAATACACCTATTATTACCAAAATGATAACTGCTAAGTTTGCTAATACTTTCATAATTAACTCCGGGTGCAGGCTAGTTGGCGCGCTTTGATCGCATTTGCCACTTTTCTGCCTGTGAATAGTGGATATAGCGAATACCGTGCCAACTATAAAAGCTATTAAAATCAATGGGATAATAATATTCTACGTAGCGATTTTGGGAGGATGTTGAACTTTTAGCTATTTTCGCCATCATGCACTTGTTGCGTACGGGTGTATAGATCTCTTGGTAAGACTAGACACTGGTACCGTTCAACACTTCTACTCTTGTTATTAGGCCCAGCAAATCTTTTGCATACTTCGAGCACATTATTAACGCGTCCCGGCGGTATCAAACGCTCATAATGTTCGGATTTTGTCTTTGTTGAGTAGAACGAAAAGTCACCAAGGCGGTCGAGTTTGTTGGGGCGAGAGCAATGACTAAGCGCAACTGAGCGTGAAGGAAGTCGTGGGAGGCTCGCTGACAGTTCGAATAAACCGATATTAAAAACGTTTTAATCAGATATTACTCTGGCTCGCAGTCAGGTTTAATCAATCCCGTACCAAGGAAATCTTAAAAAGTAGTTCTGATTTCCTTGGTATGAAGTTAAATACCACAGAGCAATTAGTAACCAAGAATCAGGCTAGAGAAGTTCAGCACCTTAGTAAGCTATTATTTAAAGTATTTGCGGTCACTCTTGTTTCTCCCTGAACATTAGCTGCCGCGACAAGTCCCCAAAGACAACAATCCTCCCCTGATTGTTGCGCGTTAAGCCTGAGAGAATCCCGTTGGGAGAGCCTCGGGCTTTTTTTATTCCTTTATTTTACTGTCCTCCCCTCGTTTGATTATTCCAATCCTGCTGCCACAGACATTTATTGACTATTGACTGAACCAGAGTTTCTCGTTTGTTCGTATTAATCGACATTATATTTCTTTTTACACGAATATGACGAACAATAAGGAAATGCCATAATAAATTTCAATTTAATCAGTAAATCATATCGCATGGTTTGCTCATCTAAACTATGACAAGCCCATTGGTTGGCGTAATCAATGAATTGTTGCTTGAAACAGAAAAAAATAGCGGTCAAACAGGAGGTCAGTATGCGCCACTTAAATTACAATCATTTGCAGTATTTTTGGACTGTTGCCAAAGAAGGCAGCATCACCAAAGCCACTAGCGTACTGCATTTAACACCCCAAACTATCAGCGGGCAGCTTAAACTTTTAGAAGAATCAATTGGTGAAGCGCTTTTTTCTCGTGCCGGCCGCGGTCTTGTTCTTACCGAGACTGGGCATTTGGTTTTTCAGTATGCCGATGAAATATTTTCTTTAGGTGCAGAGCTTAGTTCCAAGATGCGAAGCGGTGATATTGGTGTGCCGGAGGGGCTTAAGGTTGGGGTGGTAAATTCTATACCCAAACTAATAGCGTTTCGTATTCTTCAGCCAGCATTGAACGCGGAGCAACCGCTACGCCTCGTTTGTAAAGAAGGTAAGTTAGATGATCTGCTTGGTGATTTAGCTGTTCACCAACTCGATATTGTTCTTTCAGACTGCGCGATTCCACCTGGTTTTAATGTTAAGGCTTTCAGTCACGCCATTGGCGAGAGTAGCATTTCGTTTTTTGTGAAGAGTGCTGATGCCAAAAAATATATACAGGGGTTTCCAGCATCATTGAATAAAGCACCAATGTTGGTGCCTACTCCAAATAACCCTGTTCGCCGTGGAGTTGAAGATTGGTTTGAGGAAAAAAACATATCTCCTAAAATAGTTGCTGAATTAGAGGATAGTGGGCTTATGAAAGTGTTCGGAGGCGAAGGGGCGGGTATATTCCCAGCACCAGATGTCATGACTAAAGAAATAGAAGCAAGGTATGGTGTTACAAAAATAGGCAGTACTAAAACAGTTATAGAAAGCTACTACGCTATTTCTCCTGAGCGAAAACTAAAGCATCCGATCGTGCTGCAACTAATTGAGTCGGCGAGGCGAACTCTCAATGGCTAGAAATATAAATTGCGGTGCAGCTGTGGGCTGACACCGCAAACAAAAACCTGTCCGAGGTATTCTTACCTCGGACAGCTGCTGGATCATCAGTGGTCTAAAAATATCTTAGAAAATTTTTCAGCAGCAGTTTATTGGAACTTAAAGTTCAAAATCCGTTGAGTAGCCAACAACAAACTTGATAGCGTCATTGTCCAAATTGTCCGGACCTACATCATCTAAATTGGTGGCAGAGATCATGAACATGAAACCGTTTTTAGACAGCGACACGTTGTAATCTACATACGCACCAGGAACACCGTTAAATGCTTCGCTGAAATCACCTTCGTGATAACCAACGTGAACGCCAAGTTCTAAGCCATCGCGAATATCTGTCGCGTAATCAGCATATAGGTAATAAGCTTCGCCAAAACCGAAGTCTTGCCCTACGCCTTCTTCTGCTTCTGTATCAACAAGAACGTTTACGCCTAAAGTGAATGCGCCAATGCCTACTGAGCCATATATCTCACTAAAATCGAACTCAGCTTCTTCATCATAGTTGTAGTAAAGGTAACCGATGTCATAACTAAGGCCGCCAGCTTCGAATGCGTAGCCGCCGTAGACGTCATGTTCGTAGGAAAAAGTGTCGCCAGCAGCATAGCTAACATTAGAAGCCCATGTGCCTATGTAAAAGCCGCTGTCCGTCGCGTAATCAATGCCGCCTGATACTGCCGCTTCGTTTACAGACTGAGTAAGGCCTCTCCATAGATAGTTGCTGGAAGCTCCTGCATTGGCAGTAAGTTCGTCAGCTTGAACAGATCCTGCGCTAAGCATTAGTCCTGCGGTAGCAATTGAGAGGTACTTTTTGCTTATATTCATTGTTTGTCTATTCCCTTGTAAGATTCGTTTATAGGCGCTACTTGTCGCCACTCCTATCTCTAGAGCAAAAAGCGGGCCAGAGATGAGAGAGCGAGATAAAGTGTCATAAGATTGGGGGGTGCTCGGATAAAAAGCGCCAAAATAGGGCGCAATATTCGGTATATGCACCTTATAAATGCTTTTTCCTTAGGCTTCTGAGCAGAGCTAAAGTTAAGACATTTAAAGGGCGCCCAAATTTTAAGTAAGGCTTTAGGTAGAGATGGCTTTTTGGCCCTCAACAGGTATTGGAAAAAGGGAAGAGAGCTCCGCGCAATTTCATGGGGCTGTTAGCTTGGGCGGTTGGCGAGTAACTGATTAAAATGGAATTGGGGTTTGCTAAATCAACGGCGATGCCCTGAGGCTAAAGTCATGATCAAATCGTGAGAAGCGATTGAAGGGGAAAGCAGCTGGCCAGAACTGATAACCAGAACTGATAACCAGAGTGAAAGGGTTTACAGCGAGAGCCAGTACAAGGTTGCTCAACTTTAATAGAAGGTAGTAAAGCACGCTGCGCTGTTTCTACTGATGAAGTTCAGGCCCCTATATTGATGCGGTGCAGGTATCTACTGCTTTTGAGCTGACTACTGACTCTTTGGCTATTGACCTGCCCTGCGACTTGAATGACCCGGTCCATACAGTATCTTGCCAGGTCGGCGATTTGTGTGACCGCCTTGCTCTACAACAATCTCGCCATTGACTAAAACGTATTTCATTCCGATAGCATACTGATGAGGATTCTCGAATGTGGCCTTATCAATAACTTCGTCTGCGTCAAAAATAGCAATGTCTGCGTAATAGCCATCGGTTAGCAGTCCACGATCATGTATTCCCAGCCTTCTTGCCGATGCGCTACTCATTTTTCGAACGGCCTCCTCCAACGAAATAACCCCCCTTTCTCGAACATAATAACCTAGCACTCGAGCGAAGGTTCCGTACTGACGAGGGTGGGGTGCACCTTCACCAAAAATGCCAACCGGCCCATCTGAGCCGATAGCACTGGCAGGGTGTTGCATGATGCGATCAACATCCTCAGCGCCAATGGCGTGGTATACAGCAGTTGCTCCCCCGCCTCGGATAATGTCAAAGACAACGTCCGCTGCGTTAGCAGGCGTCGGCTCTAAGCCGCGCTCAATAGCGAGGTCGGCAAGGTTCTTTCCTTCCATTGAGCGGTCCCAACTGTTGCGAGATATAAAAACATTTTTCGGGTGTCCGCCACCGCGGTCAAATAGAATTTTATCAATGACAGCCGCTTTTACAGTGCTTCGAGTTTCAGGGCTATTAATCCGTTCAAGCAGTCTTTCACGACCTCCCTCTTGGGCCCACTGCGGTATCAGAGCGTTGATACCAGTTTGGGACGCCGTATAAGGATACTGGTCGATAGTGATATCTATCCCTCGGGCGCGGGCTTCGTCAACTAATCTAAGGCTTTCTTTAGATGCTCCCCAGTTTTGAGCGCCGATAACTTTGTGGTGCGTCATTTGCACGGGAATATTTGCCTCGTCACCAATACGTATTGTTTCATTGACCGAATCAATGAGCTGGCCAGCTTCTTCTCGCATGTGAGAAATATAAATTCCATTGTAGTGCGCGGCTATTTTTGAAAGCTCAATTACCTCCTCTGTAGAAGTAAAGCTACCTGGCACGTAGAACAGACCAGTCGAAATGCCTAGGGCCCCTTGTTCCATAGCGTCACGAACCATTTGCTTCATTTGTGTCATCTCGGCAGCGCTCGCCTCTCTGTCCTCTTCGCCTATGACTAATTCACGAATAGTGCCTTGGCCTACAAAGACCGCCCAATTTGGACTTATTCTTTTAGCAGCAATTTCTTTATAGTGCTCAGCGATAGGGAAGGGAGAGCTGCCGTCATTGCCTTCAGTTAGCGTCGTGACACCCTGAAGCAAAGAACTTTCGGCGTTGGGTACATCAAAAATGCCTTGCAGTGCATGGGTGTGGGGGTCTATAAAACCTGGTGTGACAGTAAGGCCTGTGGCATCTATTGTTTGAGTCGCGTTAGCGTTATCTAAATTACCGATGTGGGTAATGCGCTCACCTACGATGCCAACATCGGCGTTATACCAAGGGTTGCCGGAGCCATCGACAATACGGCCGCCCTTGATAATGATGTCGAAGTTTTCCTGAGCAAAACTGGCAGGACCAAAGATTTGAAGCACTGAAAAAAAAGCAACTAACGGTAAGTGTAGATAAGATCGTTTTAAAGTGATTAGCATTAGTTGCTCCTTGGTTTTTTTTCTTTACCAGATTCGAACGCGCGCTTCTGGTGGCAGGTATAACTCATTTTCTGGTGTTATATCAAAAGCCTCATACCATTCTTTAAAATTTCTAACCACACCGTTGACTCTAAATTCAGCGGGTGAATGAGGGTCAGACGTTAGTCTCTGAATCAAAGCATCTTCGCGATGTTTCCGTTGCCACACTTGTGCCCAAGACAGGAAGAAACGCTGATCACCGGTATAGCCTTCTATAATAGGAGCTTCTTTACCACCTAACGACATTTTATAAGCGCG
>Ga0208413_1000441_pt1 | contig 31540 bp, 31 predicted proteins | sample AntAceMetag02UKD_FD_184761 | JGI IMG/M metagenome (GOLD analysis project Ga0208413, IMG submission 184761) | Saline lake microbial communities from Ace Lake, Antarctica - Antarctic Ace Lake Metagenome 02UKD (SPAdes) (version 2) | ecosystem: Environmental > Aquatic > Non-marine Saline and...
GCTGCTTCAGCTTTGTCAGCTGGGATAACTCCCAAGCTAACTAGTAGCTGGATATCAGCAGACGTCAAAGCGCTTGCTGATGGTGCTGCTACTACTGCTGCTAGAGCAAGAGTAACTGCAAATCCAGTTATTTTTGAAATTACATTCATTTTGTTTTTATAAAGTTAGTACAACATAAAGCATCATTATTATAATGTGTGACGCAATATGCTGAACATTGGTAATTAATTACTAACGTCCATTAAAGGCCGTGATGCGCTGTGTAAACACAGCAACTCCTTATCACTAATTAAAGTTTTAAGAAGGACTCTTCAGCATCATCTTTATAGAGTCATTTCACCAGCTACTCTCGTAGGTTGGCTTCAAAAATTTAGTTCGTGCGGTCGTGCATCCATAACAGAATTAAGTCATGCAATCGTAAATTTTGAACTTGTCTAAAGACGTATTTACTTAATTTCAATATTCTTTTTTCAAGTTGCATTTGTATAGCTTAAACTTTCGCTTCAGCTATACCACTCTATTGTATCGCAATCAGATAGAAAGGAAACAATATTTGTGGATAACCGCTTATACCAAAAGACCACAAGTGGTCGAAATGGAGGAAGCAGATATCGTATATTAGAATACAGCCGAAAAGTGGTACTGTCAAACCACATACAAAGTAATTGGTAAAAGGGGAAATTTAACAAACAATCATTAAAGACATTTTCAACTTATAAAGTGTATTTAGTTCTATGCAATAGAATATGTACTCCAACGTCGTTCACCTTCCTTTTTTATAATACCGCCATCCAACATTGCAATTAACTCTCTTTGTATGGTCTTTTCACTACAATCAAGGATTTGATTTGCGATGTCTTTTATTCCAACACTACCCTTGTCTTTTATAATAGATACTATTTTAGTTTGTCTTTTTAATTTTGCTTCTTTCTTAAAACCCGATGTTGTTGTTTTCTTTTTTACAGAATCTCCCTTGAAATTACGTTGTGAATTATTTTCTGACAATGCAGTCTTGGCTATAATATTTTTTTCTGACACATCATCTCTCTTTTCCTTGTTCTCAACTTCGCTTTTTTTAGAAAGATCGGTAGTAGCACTTTTCTCTTTTGTAAAAAAATCCTCACTACCAACAAAAACCTCTGGACTAAAGGAATCTAAATTTGTAGAAGTTGATTGCTGACCACTCTCTTTACTGGTCACAAGAGGACTGTCTACAGTAAAAAAATCTTCAGAAAATATTGTTGATTGAAGTTCATTATTTTTCTCTTGATAACTATACTGATCAGAAATCTCATCCAATAAACTAGTAATAACTTTTAGTAAGACATTGCAATTATTTTGGTTAAGCAAAAAAGAGTCACGTCCAACACAAAGTAATGATTTTATTTTTAGTAATGATGAAACAGTTTCGTCATAATAATTCTTTTCTTCATCAGCAGAGTAAAAGACAAAAGAAATATTTTTTTGCTGATGTTCAAAGTTGAAATTTGTCTTTTTTATAAGAGACAGAACTGATGCCCGCAAATCAGTTCTCATAACTTCTTGCTCTTCTAGATGAGCTGTCACTAGGAATACTGCAGTAGACAACTTCTCAATCTTTTTGTAGACATAAAGCACAAAATCATTCTCTATTGCGAGTTTACTAAAAGACACATCTAGTGAATCTTTTTGTCTTATTGAAATTTGTCTTTTATTTTCTGTGCTCATTTTTGTCTTTTTGTTTGAAGTTTTTTATAGGACGTTTTTGCATTGTAGGTTAACGAAAAATAAAAAGCAAATGTCTTAAATAGATGGCTTAAACAAATAGTCTAAGACGCATGTCTTTTATTAAAGTGCATAACATGTGGATATATTAAGTGGTATCATGAAGAGATACATTAACTGATAAGATACGCCTGTGCCAAAGAAGAAATCCACTAAAAAGTCTATAAAAAAAGCTAACAAAAATTCTAAGCAAACCAATAAATCTACTGGGTTAAAACAAGAAACAGTGGAAGCAATAATTGCTATCGTTTTTATTGTTATTGCAATTTTCTTGGGGTTTGCTTCGTTTGGTAATGCTGGTGCTGTTGGAGCTTTTGCTTTCTCATTATTGACCAAACTCTTTGGTGTTGGATACTATTTTATTCCTGTTATTTTAATTGCGCTTGGTATTTCTTTTTTGGCTACATTAAAAGAGAATCCTGCAATACGAAAAATTACAACAGGGATTGTTATCTTCCTTTCAATTATTGGATTAATAGAATTACTCTTTGAATCAAAAGGTGGTTTAACTGGAGGACTTGTTGCCTCTCCACTACAAGCAATGTTTGGCATCTGGGTAGCGGGAATTGTACTCTTTGCAATATTACTTATTGCTCTAATAATTGAATTCAATCTTTCATTAAAATTCAATTGGGCTTCCCTATTTAAAAGGAAAGAAAAAGTCACAAAGAAAGACGAGGATATTGAAAATGCGGTTTCTGGATTAATTGAAGCAGCCGAATCTGAGCCTGTTGAAAAAACAACTTCGGAAGAAGTAAAGGAAGAAAAACCTGAAGCTAAGAAAATAAAGAAATCAGAAAAAACTACTTCAGAAGATACATCAAAAAATATACTCTCAGACAAACCTTCAGGGCTAGTCTTCTTTTCTAAAAAAGCGAACCAAAAATTTACACCACCACCACTATCACTCTTACAAAAAGATTCTGGAAAACCAGGAGTTGGAGATATTAAAGCGAATGCAAATATCATTAAACGAACACTTGCGAATTTTGGTATCAACGTAGAAATGGATGAAATTTCAATCGGACCAACTGTAACTAGATACGCACTCAAACCAGCTGAAGGTGTGAAGCTTTCAAAAATTGTTGCATTACAAGACGACCTTGCTTTGGCACTTGCGGCTCACCCACTTCGAATTGAAGCACCTATTCCAGGAAAATCTTTAGTAGGAATTGAAATACCAAACAGAGTCAAAACTACGGTTGGACTTGGAACATTACTTAAAGATTCTGCATTTAATGATCCGAAGAAACCACTTAACGTTTGCATGGGAAAAGGTATTACTGGAATATCTCACTTTGCGAACTTAGCAAAAATGCCACATGGACTTATTGCTGGAGCAACTGGATCTGGAAAGTCGGTAACAATTCATGCACTTATCGCTTCCCTACTCTATCGAAATCACCCAGACCAACTTAAATTTATTATGGTTGATCCAAAGCGAGTGGAACTGACGCTCTACAACGGAATTCCTCACCTACTCACTCCTGTTATCACAGACTCTAAAAAAGCCATTCTTTCACTAAAGTGGGCAGGAAAAGAAATGGATAGAAGGTATGACATTCTTGAAAAGAATAAAGTAAGAGACATTAGCTCGTACCACGAAAACATACTTAAACCAGCCCTTACTGCCGCAGAGAAAAGCAGTGACGAAGAAACTGAAGTTCCAGAATCGATGCCGTACATTGTTGTATTCATTGATGAGCTCGCAGACCTTATGCAGGCCTACCCTCGCGAATTAGAAGCGAGTATTGTTCGATTAGCACAAATGTCTCGAGCTGTTGGAATTCACTTAATCCTTTCAACACAACGACCAAGTGTGAATGTTGTTACTGGATTAATTAAGGCAAACATCCCTACTCGTGTTGCACTACAAGTTGCATCATCAATCGATTCTAAAACAATCCTAGATATGACTGGTGCAGAGAAATTACTGGGAGCTGGAGATATGTTGTACTTATCAAGTGATAAGTCTCAACCAGTACGTATTCAATCTGCATATATAACAGAAGAAGAAGTAAAAGACGTTGTTGATTGGATTAAAAAACATTATGCCGATGAGGTACCAGATGAAGCGTCTATAGATTTCACTGGAAAAAATGATGAGAACGACTTAAGTTCAATTGAAAAAGCTGGCGGATTTGGAGGATTCGACGATGATGAAGAAGATCAAGATGAATTATATGGTGCAGCAAAAGAAACAGTTATTGAGGCAGGTAAAGCGTCGACCTCATATATTCAAAGGAAATTACGAGTTGGGTATGCACGCGCAGCACGCCTAATGGACATGTTAGAAGAACGTGGAGTTATTGGTCCTGCAGATGGTTCGAAACCGCGTGAAATTATTGATGCGGGTGAAGACGGTCCTCGAGAAGTTGAGGGAGTAGATAATATGATTGTAGAAGAAGATGGATCTATGATGGGCAACCCTGTTGAACGAGAAGAAGTAGAAGATGAAGATGAGCGTTAGTCTAGGCAGACCTCCCTGCTTCTTTGTTACAATGTCATAATGGAACAGCGAAAACGCCTTAAAATATTCATTTCAGTAATTGTTATTGCTGGCATAATTAGTTTTGCTATCTACAATTCTCGGCAATTCTTTGAAGGTCCTCAGGTAACACTTTTCTCGCCAGATAATGGAACAACTTTTGATAAGCCCATCATCAGACTACAAGGAAAAGCTCGTAATACAGCATTCATTAAACTTAATGGACATCCAGTTTATGTAGACGAAAAAAATGAATTTGATGAAAAATTGCTCCTACCACCCGGCACCAGTATAATGAAACTTGAAGCAACAGATAGATTTGAAAGAAATGTTGAACATATGCTGTGGTACACCTATGCTGGTCAACTCCCCTCTTATCAAATAACCGCAGAGCCACCTGAGACAAATTCAGAAGAGAGTTTAGAGAATAATTAACTCTTATTTATCAGCGCTTTATTACTAGATTTATATAATACAAATCATGCCAGCAAAAAAAGACACAAAGAAAGACGTGAAGAAACCTAAAGTTGCAAAAAAAGAAGTTGAAGAAATTGTAGAAACAGCAAGCCCTAATAGTTCAAGCATTAGCGCGACACTAAAAGAAATAAAAACAAAGTTTGGTGATGAATCAATAATGACACTTGGCGAAACTCGTAAAGTGGATGTTGATACTATTCCAACAGGATCTATTGGTTTGGATGAAGCGCTTGGAGTAGGTGGAATGCCACGAGGACGTATTGTAGAAATTTACGGACCAGAATCTTCTGGAAAAACTACACTCGCGTTACACGTGATTGCAGAAGCGCAAAAGAAAGGTGGTATATGTTCTTTTGTCGATGCAGAACATGCACTTGATCCAGATTATGCAAAACGTATTGGTGTAAAGATTGATGAATTACTTGTGTCGCAACCTGATACTGGTGAACAAGCACTCGAGATTGTAGAAAGCTTAGTTCGATCTGGAAAACTTGATGTTATTGTTATTGACTCAGTTGCAGCCTTAACTCCAAAAGATGAAATTGAAGGTGATATGGGCGCATACCACGTTGGAAAACAAGCAAGATTAATGTCTCAAGCATTACGTAAGCTAACTGCAATTGTTGCAAAATCTAAAACTGTTGTTATCTTCATTAACCAAATTAGAATGCAAATTGGTGTCATGTTTGGTAATCCAGAAACTACTCCTGGAGGTAAAGCATTAAAATTCTACACCTCTGTTCGACTTGATATTCGAAGAATCGCACAAATTAAAAAAGGTGATGAAATTATGGGAGGTCGTGTGCGTGTAAAAGTGGTGAAAAATAAGGTTGCTGCTCCGTTTAGACAAACTGAATTTGATCTTCTTTACAATGAAGGTATCTCTCTTGAGGGTGAAATATTAGCATTAGGAGAAAAATATGGAGTTGTGACCAAGGCTGGTGCATTCTTCTCAACAGATGATGGAGAAACAAAACTCGGACGAGGATATGATGCAGCGCGTACATTTCTAAAAGAAAATAAAAAAGTTTCTAATGCAATAATGAAAGAGATTAGAAAAGGAATGAAAGCTGAGCAATAATTAAAAACACTTACGTACAAATATGGGAATTATTGAATATAACGCTATCAGAGAGCGACGTCATATTGTTTATGAAAATGAACCATATGAGGTTTTAGAATCTTCAATTAAAAAGAAGAACAGACAAAAGCCTGCCAACCAAACTAAAATAAGGAATTTAATTTCTGGCGCAATTAAACAAGTCGCATTTCATCAGTCAGACTCTGTACGAGTTGCAGATATCGACAAAAAAACTGTTACCTATTCATTTCAAAAATTTAATAGGCAAACTGACACGCTTGAATATTGGTTTCTTGAAGGAACAGATAGAAGTGCACGGTTCTTCTTAACAGCAGAGCAGGTTGGTGATGCATATCTCTATTTGCGTGAAAATACACAAATAGATGCATTGACTTGGAATGATGATGTTATTGGCATCAAACCCCCCATTAAAGTAACGCTTACTGTGAAAGATGCCCCACCTAACATTAAAGGAAATACTGTCAGTGGTGGTGACAAGAAAGTAACACTTGAAACTGGTGCGGTAGTTACTGTTCCTATGTTTATCGAATCTGGCGATGCGATAATCGTTAATACAGAAACTGGAGCTTACGTTGAGCGTGCGAAGTAAAAAAGAAAATGTGAGGCTCCCTAAGCAGCCTCTGAAGTCACTCCAAGAAAACGCATTCCTGATTCAGACAACGAACCATCGGGTTTATATGTCTGAGAAATGAGCTGCTTGGTGTCTTCTGCTTGTTCACGCAAGGCATGTGCCCTGCACTTATACTCTTCACCGCTAATGTTGTGATGTTTTTCTAGATTGATTAAATCCCTCTGAAGTCCAGTATGAACTTCCTGGTATCGCATCTCTAGAGTCCAATGTTCTCGAGGATCTACTTTCATCTATTACAACCTATCAGAATTTTTATTAAAAAACAAAACACCTTACAAATTTGTAAGGTGTTTTGTTTTTTAATAATCTTCCAGACTATCGAGCGATGTAAGGCATCAACCCCATGAATCGTGCTCGCTTAATTGCTGACTCAACTTGTCGTTGGTGTTTTGCAGTAAGCTTAGTTCGACGATTGCTCATAATTCGTCCATTTGGATTCACAAAGTGTTGCAAATGCTCTAAATCTTTGTAATCAATTGTTTTGATTTGGTTTTCTTGAAAATAATCGTTTGCCATAAGTTGCAGTACTATACACTAGGATATTTTGAAATGCAATATAAAAACCGCTTTTACGAGCGGTTTTTATATTTACAAATTTCTCTACTATTTATAGATTAAAATGGAATATCTTCTGGGTTTATTTCATCATCAGGATATTCGATTTGAGCACCTTTATCTGCAGCCGGTGCAGCTTTTGCAGGAGCAGAGCTTCCTTCACTTTGCTGCTGAGGAGCTTCATTTCCGCCTCCTGAGCCACCTTTAGCTCCGAATTGTACTTTGTCTGCTATAACCTCAGTTCGGTACTTTTTCTCTCCACTTTGCTTATCATCCCAACTTCGTGTTTGCATCCGACCTTCAACAAGAGCCCCTTGCCCTTTTTTAAGGTATTGTCCGGCTGTTTCAGCCTGTCGCCCGAATACTACGATGTTATGATAATCTGTTGCCTCCTGTGCATTACCATCCTTATCTTTATAATATCGATTTGTTGCAAGTGAAAACTGACACACTGAAACTCCTGAAGGTAATGCCTTCTGTTCAGGGTCTCGTGTTAAGTTTCCTGCAATGATTGCTTTGTTTAAATACATACTTAGTATATTCGCAGAATGTTGGTTCTACGTCAATTTTTAACTTTATTTATATTTGAGAAAATCTACAGAATTACTTCTCTTCCTTTTCTTCTGTGATAGCGTCAATTGCCTCATCAACCTTTTGATTGATTTCTTCTTCTGTTTCTTTCGGAGATTCTTCAGTCTCTTCTTTTACCTCTTCCTCTTCTTCAGAAAATTCTTTTCCTTTATCTTCATGTTGTGCTACTGACTCTTTTTCTTCTCTTACTTCATCTTCTTCATCTCCTTGTAGAAATTTTGAAATATCTTCTGATGATGTGTTTGCATCTGCAGTAGTTTTTAAAAGAATATATCGAAGAATATCGTTATGTAAATCTAACTCTTCTTTTAGTGACTCAATGGCAGCTGTTGAAGTTGTAAACTTAACCCAACCAAATGATGCTGTATTGTATTTGTAATTTTTAGAATCAATTTTTTTAACCATCTGATACGCAAGTGGAATTAGTACTGGAGTAGATTCTCCTGTTACTGTTCCATCTGTTTTTGTAACAATTGCCTTAATTCCCTCAAACACTTCTTCAGTCTTATCTTCAAGTGTAGGAATAAGGTGAAGACCAAGTTCATAGTCTTGCATAATTTTTTCTTCGTTTTGGATATTTTCGTCTGACATGAGCTCGAGAATAGCACATTGCAGGTTGTGGTGCAATATACTTTAATAATTATCTATTTAGAAGAACCACCAAATCTCCTTCCCCTGCTAGCAAAATCTTGCAATGCGATATCAAGATCTGCTGCAGAAAACTCAGGAAAATAAAGCGGTGAGAAATAAAATTCTGCATATGCACTTTGCCAGAGCATCATTCCACTTGTCCTATGTTCACCACTCGTTCTAATAATTAAGTCTGGGTCTGGAAAATGTTTAGTGTCCAAAAGCTGGGATAACTGATCTTCAGTAATTGCACCTTCGCTTTTTTTATCTACACACGCATTAACTGCACGCAACAATTCATCACGTCCTCCGTAATCTAAAGCAAGGCCAATATGATATCCATCAAAATGTTTTGTTTCCTGTTCAAAATCATTAAGTATCGTAGTAATCCGTTTTGGTAATCTATCTTTTCTACCAAAATGGTGAAAGCGAACATTATTTTTTATTGCATCTTTTCGAAGTCCTTTTATTCCCTCTTCAAAAAGCAGCATTAACATATCTATTTCTTTTTTGTCTCGTTTCCAATTCTCTGTTGAAAAACCCCAAAATGTTACATATTTAATTCCATGCTTTCTTGCATGTTCAGAAAGTGTTGTGATTGTTTTCAGGGCCTCCTTGTGTCCATCCCAAGGATTCATTCCTTGCTCTTCTGCCCACCTTCTATTTCCATCTGGAATAACAACGAGGTGCTTTGGTACCAAAGCACCACTAGCTTGAAATACATATTTAGTTAAATTTTTTGCAGCAGCTGCTTTATCTTCAAAAAAAGTATCACTTTTAATGATAGTAAAATCGCTATATTTATTAATTGGTTTTTGCCACTCGAAAGTGAGTCCTTCTACTTTTGCAAAAAAACTTCCTCGATAACACCAATCGAGTAATTTCTGCAACAGAGACTCATCACCTTGCGCAACAAGTTCAACAGATCCATTTTCTAGATTTTTAATTTCACCAACAAGACCCATTCTGCCAGCAACTTTTTTTGTGGTGTCACGAAAAAAGACAGCTTGTACACGACCAGTAATACGAATATATAATTGTTTAGTATCAGATTCAGACATTATTGATAAAAGTTGTGGTACAAATTGTACCACCTCACATAAATAAAAATCCCTGTTTGCACAAGGATAATGGTTGAGGTTAAAAAAACAGAAATTTCTTTTTGTTTTTTATTTTTTAGTTGGTACGTAGACAATGCTTTCAACGTGACGATATTCAAACACATCTGCGTTTGAAACCATCCTGAGACCAAGCTCTTTGACAAGCCCCCGAAATAAATCAAGATCTTCCCTGAGTAGCTTGTGCTCTTTTTCGGCCTTGAGGATTGCATCCTCAGAAAGCCCTGGTCGTCGCAGAAAAAATTCCTTATCAATGATACTTTTTGCAAGCTCAGAAACAACTTCGCAGAGATATTCTGCAACAGCAGTTCTTTTCGCAAAAAGTGAATCTGATGGTAAGAAATTTGGAGCCCAAGACGCCAGTGAAGCATACTTTTTCAACAAATCACGAAATGGTTTCCATTCGGTTACCAGTTCACATAGTTTTTCGTCAAGCAGTGTGTAGTACCCATACGCTATGAGCAGAAACCCCAACAACGTAGGGAGAACCAACCAAAAGGTTGATTCAGTAATTCTGCATAAGTACAGCGTCATAGGAAGCGCCGTTAAGACAATTCCAATACAGGTCACCGACCGAGCCCAAATATATTTCTTTAGGGCCCTTTCAGTATTCTGCTTAAACTCATCAACTTCTTCATAAAGACCTGAGTCTTCCCTAAAAAAGTTGAGATAAAAAAGATGTCCAATTGTAGACAACACATAACCAATTATATTTTTCATAGAACAAGTGCCCCTTTCTAAAGGCGTGCTTCTGTAGTTTTAAACAGTGAGGATTTCGTCCGAGCCATTTTTGCCTTTCGAGCAAAAAGTAGCTACAACCACCGTGAACTGTCGAAGCAAACAATTCAAAAAAACAATACAACTATATTTTATAAAAGTCAATGGCATTCTTTACTAACTGTTTACTCACCTTCTCTAAGTCCTCTCCTTTTATTTCTGCGATTTTTTTTACTACCTCAGAAACATATACGGGTTCATTTCGCTCTCCTCTGTATGGTGTAGGTGTCACATATGGACAATCTGTTTCGCTCATCATTCTATCTAATGGGATATGTCTCACTAATTCTTCATAGTCCTTTGCGAACGTAATTACTCCAGTAAATGAAACATTGAATCCCATATCTAGAATTTTTGTAGCTTCTGCTTTTGTCCCAGCAAAAAAATGAAAATTTCCTTGTAATTTTTGTCCGTGTTCTAACTGATAACTTAGTAAAATCTGGATGGTTTCTTTATATGCGTCTCTGCAATGAATCATTAATGGCTTATCGAACTCTAAAGCTAACTCTATTTGAGCACCAAATGCTCGTCGTTGCTTTTTAATATAATGCTCTTTTTCTTCTTCGCTTAATGGCGTGTCGTTAAGATGAAAGAAATCTAACCCACATTCACCTATCGCCAACACCTTATCACTCTGCAACAAGTTCTCATAAAAATGTCTATCGAACACTTCTCCCTCTTCTTTATCATGCGATTTGTTTACATACACAGGATGCAACCCCACTGTCGCATACACACCTTCTTGTGTGTTTGCAGCAATTTCTACGGCTCGTTTTGATGTATCTTGGCCCGTTCCAACATTAACAACCCACGTCTGCTCTGCTGTAAGTTTTTCTAATAGAGTATGTCGATCTTCGTTATATACATCAAAATTAAGATGTGCATGTGTGTCTATATATTTTGGTAATTGCATTATGATTTTTTATTTTTAAGAAATTCCAACACCTCTTTATATATATCAATTATAACCCTATCTCCATTATCTCTTGCAACAAAAGTGAATCCTGGGTGTGCATTTAACTCTAAAATAATAAAAGAGCCGTCTGGCTGCTGTGCAACATCAAGACCATTCCAAGAAAATCCTGCCTTAAAAGTAGGACTCTGATCTACAATTTCTTGCATCTTAGCAAGAAAATCTTTATCTAAAATAATTACGGTTTTAGATCCACTATTATGCAGAGGACTTAGATTAGTTTTTTTATTATCACTAATCTTTTCATATACCAATTTTACTTCTCCATTCATAACAATAACTCGGAACTCTTTTTGAATATCAATATATTCCTGCACTACCAAACTTGTCGCGTAATTACGTTTCTTTTGATTAAAAATAATACGTATTGCCCGCTTAATCTCTCTTCTGTTTTTACATAAAAAAACATTCCTTCCCTGCAATCCAGTACTCATTTTCACAATAACAGGAAGTGTTTCGAATGTTTCCAGAACTAACCTCAGTACATCATCATAATTCTTAATATCATTCTCTAAAACATAGTGTTCACTTTTTGGATCAAAGAAAGTTTGTGTATGCGGCAAAGGTAATTCATCCTTAAACAAAGCATCTGCATACCCCTTATGTGTACAAATAGCACTTTCTGTAATTGTTGTCATTGGGTTTCTTGAATACACGAAATAATATCTTTCATTAGCAATAGACACTTCAATTGCATTCCCGATAGAATCTATCACTTTATACGGAATATTCATTTCTTCACATGCAAGTGCAGCACATCGAACATTCGCGATTTGAATATTTTTAGCTAACATAACATGAAGTAATACAACGAGGGTTAGATTCTTTGGAAGAGAGGGCTTTCAGGTTTTTTCATTTCTTCTATACTAATCTTCATTTTTTTTGCGGTTTTTGGAAGTAGTGGTTGTAATAAAAATGCAATAGTATAAAGCTCAATAACCAGTTTTTCAATAATGTCTTTAGCTTGTTCAGGATTCTCTTTCACTAACTTAAACGGTTGAGAGTCTTGGATTATTTGATCTAAATTACCTACTTTTTGCCATACAAAATCTGCTGCTTTTTGAATATTATATGATTCAAATGCTTCTTCGTACTCAAGGAATTGAGAATCGGAAACAGAAAGTGATGGAAAATCAGGAATTGCATCAAGATTATCTTCAGCCATTTTCAATATTCTATTAGTAAGATTACCAATTCCGTTCGCCAAATTAGCATTGTATGCTTCAGCAATCTTATCCATTGAAACGGCGGTATCTTCATGTGGATGCACTTCACGTAATGCAAAGTATCTCATTCCATCAACACCAAATGCATCAATAACATCTTGAGGGTCAATAACATTACCAAGTGATTTTGACATCTTTTGCCCACCTGGAGCAACAACAAATCCATTTACAATAATCGTATCTGTTGTTGGAAGTTCTGCTGCCATTAACATAGCCTGCCATCGCAATGCTTGGTGTTGTGTATTGTCTTTTCCGCATATCTGAACTGCGTTTCCATTGGTCCAAAACTTATTAAATTTTTCTGTATTACTCGGCCAACCCAAAGCGGAAATATAATTAACAAGTGCATCAAACCACACATACATAACCTGTTCATCATCTCCTGGTACAGGAACCCCCCATGAAACCTTTTCTTTTAAACGAGAAATACTAAAATCTTCTAGTCCATCTTCGACCATCTGCAGCATTTCTTTTGCACGATACGATGGTGTTATAAATTCGCTATTCAAAATCTTTTCTTTAAGCTGTTGTTCGAATTTTGAAAAGGCGAAAAAGTAGTTTTCTTCTTCAATTTCAATCACATCTTGATTTGGATGATTTGGACACTTCCCTTCCACTAAATCTTTTTCTTTCAAAAACATCTCATCTCCAACGCAGTACAATCCTTTGTAGGTTTTTTTATAAATAAATCCCCTCTCTTTGCACATGTTCCAAAATACCTGCGCAGCGGCTACATGGTCTTCGTCTGTTGTTCGGATAAATCTATCGTAAGAAATATCTAAAATATCTGCTTGCTCAAGAAAATACTGCGACATCATGTCTGTGTAAGCTTGAATTTGCATTTTAGACTCTCCGGCCTTCTCTGCGATTTTTTGTCCATGCTCATCTGTTCCAGTATTAAAAAATACATCCACTCCCTTTAATCTAAAATAGCGGGCAATTGCATCTGCTTTAATAAACTCAATTGCATGCCCAATGTGTGGACGAGCATTAACATATGGAAGTGTTGTCGTAATATAAAACGATTGTTTTTCTGTTGTAGACATATTTTAGTAGTTTATTTTTTTTGATCTACTGATTCCAATTCGGCCAATTGTTTAGTTTTTTGCTTATCAATATCAGAAACGATTTCCATAAGCACAGCAGCGATTGGAACAGAAAGAATGATTCCCAAGAATCCTGCAATTTGTGCGCCAATAATTAAAGCCACTATAGCAACCAGTGCTGGAATTCCAACAATTTTCTTAACTACTAACGGGTGAATTAACTGACTCTCAAATTGCTGAATAATTGCATACAAACCAACTGTAATTAGTCCAAGTGCCAAACCTCCATCAATAAGTGCAAATATTACTGCTGGAATTGCAGCAAGAATTGGACCAAAAATTGGAATAAGTTCAAATACTGCTGCGATAAGTGCCAAGAACATTGGGTTTGGAATTCCAATAATTGAAAGTCCTAAGTATGTAAGAATTCCAATAAGCACAGCTAGTAACAATTGCCCTTGCATCCACAGTCCGATTTTTCGCTGTGAACGTTTCCATAAATCTAATACGTATCGCTCTTTCTTAACAGGTGAAACAATTTTTAGAAAGTCTCCAACTCCATCATTCTGCACTGAAAGGTAGAATGAAATCACCACAATAAGCAATGTAGATAATAGTCCTCCAAATACTGCAGACACTGTACTTAAGAGACCAAATGTTGCACCAGTAACACCAGAAGTTACTCTGTTTATAATATCCATAGTATTACCAGTATCCCCTGCTCGCTCTAGCAATGTACTTAATCCAGGAAGATCTGCGAGCCTATCGTTAGATAATGTTTCAATATATTGAGGTAGCTGAGAAACTAGTTGCTGAATATCATCAACAAGTGGAGGAAGAAAAACAACAAAAAAAGTAATCATTACTACAATAATTCCAGTATAAATAAGTAAAACAGCAATAATTCTTGGAATCTTTCTTTTCACCAAAAACTTTGCAGCCGGATTAATTGCTGACGCTATAACAATCGCAGTTAAAATAACTAGAACTAAATCTCTGATTGTCCAGAGTAACCAAAATAACAAAACTATTAGAACTGTTTTAACAATAGTTCCAGCGGTTATTGAAACAATAAGCTGTCGATTAAGTGTATCTTTCATATGCATTTGATAGTACCACGCAGTATTTTTACGAGCAATTAGAATTAAAGTGCTTGCATTATTTTATCCGAGTGATATATTTTCATAAGGATAGAGGTTAGGACATTCACTTATAAGATAAAGCTTGGAAGCTATAGTACGAGGCGATGCAGCCCCAATTTTGGCCTTCGCTAAAAAACTATATCAACCGGCCACGGGAACTGTGGACAAACTAGTCTTCTCGGAGCAGCGGTGTGTATTCGTACACACTAAACCTTCACATGAAGACAACACGAATTAAAAAAGTGATTTAAAATCGCTCAATCCCTTTCATGCTTAGGCATGCTGGTTTGTCCAAACCTCCTCCCAACTTCGCCGCTCGCGCACGAGTCTCATATTCTAATGAGATATCGTGCGGAGTTGGCGATTTTTTATTTAAAAAAGTTTTTCTTTGTATGTCTCAAAAAAAATAGGATTCTGAGAATGAATATTTTCTGGGAGTTTGTTTTGTGTAAACCACGCAACTTCATCAAACTTATGAGGCTCTCCATTTGCAACTTTTTTTCTATCTACCAACACCTTAAAGTCGAGTGCTACCCACTGAGTTTTCTGTCCTTCATGTTCTCTAAATAAGTCTCGATATCCTAAAAATTCAAAGTCTAAAATATCTGTACAATATTCTTCTGTAATTTCTTTACGTAATGTTTCTTCAACCGAATCTCCTAAATCTAAACCTCCTGCACCAATATCCCAACAACCACGTTCATCTCTGCAGTTCTGGCTTCGCTTACTCATTACAAAATTACCCTCTCCGTCATGACAAAAAAATGAAATAGTAATTCCAGGATAATCAATTCCTTTTTTCATAGTTACTACGCTAATTTAGTTTGAATAAATTCCAACAACTCATCTTCTTTCACTCGCACCTGTTCTCCGGTATCTCTATCTCGCACGGTTACTCCAATTCCCTCCTCAACTGTTTCATAATCGATTGTCACACATAATGGTGTTCCAATTTCATCCTGCCGACGATATCGTTTCCCAATATTTCCATTAGAATCAAACATTGCGTTTGGAACAGCTTCTTTAATTTTCTTATATACTCGCTGAGCTTTTTCAACCAATTCTGGTTTGTTTTTTAATAGTGGAAATACTGCAACTTTTACAGGAGCAACCGCTGGAGCAAATTTTAAATATACTCGCGCTTCTCCCCCTAACTCATCTTCAGTATATGCACTTGTAAGTAATGCAAGAATAGTTCTATCAACTCCAAGTGAGGGTTCAATAACATGAGGAACGATTGGACCATCTTCTTCGTCTACATATTGTAATTTAGCCTTTGCATGCTCTGCGTGTTTTGAAAGATCGTAATTAGTTCGATATGCCAACCCGTATAACTCTTTCTTTCCAAACGGATACTCAAACTCAAAATCGATAGTTTTCTTTGAGTAATGTGCGCGATCTTCTTTAGCGACATCTAGTTCAGATACAGACTCTTTTGGAAGACCAATAGTTTCCATGTACTTCCACATTTCTTTTTGTAAGTTTGCGAAATGAACTTCCCACTCACTTTCTTTAACAAAGTATTCGATTTCCATTTGTTCAAACTCTCGAGTTCTAAAAATAAAGTCTCGTGGTGCAATTTCGTTTCGGAATGCTTTACCAATTTGTGCAATTCCAAATGGAAGTTTTGGGTGAAAACTATCAATAATATTTTTGAAGTTAACAAAAATTCCCTGTGCTGTTTCTGGTCGTAAATATGAAACAGAATCTTCAGAAGCTGTTGCTCCGATGTTTGTTTTAAACATCATATTAAATTGCATCACGTCACCAAACTGGTTTCCATCTGGACTTGTAATTCCCTTCTCTTTAATAAGAGCGTCCATGTCTTCAAGTGTCATACCTGTCACATCAATATCCAGATCTTCTAAAACATGATCTGCCCGGTAACGCTTCTTTGTTTTCATATCTTCAATGAGTGGATCAGAGAATCCCCCAACGTGCCCACTTGCTTCCCAGACCTTCTGATTCATTAAAATTCCGGCATCAATACCATAGATATCTTCTCGTTCGTCTACAAACTGTTTCCACCAAATAGCCTTAATGTTGTTCTTAAGTGAAACTCCGTACGGACCATAATCCCACGTTCCAGCCAATCCACCATATATTTCTGAACCTTGAAATATAAAACCACGTCGCTTAGCGAGTGAAACAATTTTTTCCATTACATCGTTTTCATCTTTTTTCATACAACAAAGATTAGCATGAGCGTTAGGTTTATAAAAGAAGTTACCGCAAACTATCTACAACACGTGAGTCTTCAAGACCTCCAAATCCTAAGTCGGTATCTGGTGTTTCCTCTGGTTCACTTTCAACTGTTGTGTTTGTGAATGTATCAAATCCTTCAAATTTTGGATCTTTAATTAAGTCTGGTGTTTCTCCTAACTGGCTTGCTGAAGGAACCAAGGTTACCTGGAATGAAACTGCTCGAGCAGGATCAATGTATCCAACATGCTCTCGAATATCACCCAAATCCCACGTTAATGTTCTATTCACTTCATCAAAAAGTACTGTTTCTGACGCAGGTGAAACCTGATTATTCCATCGCATATATTCTGGAAGCACTGCTACAAGTTTTCCATTTTGAATCATATTAGAAGAGTTGCTGAGTACGTAATTAACCGTATATGTTGTTGGCTCTTCTACCACAGGAGGAATGGGCCCAGTATTCTGAAATGGTCCACCAGCAAAATTTGATGTGGCTTCAATATTTACATCAGTAAGAATTTTAATTCGCTTTACCGACACATTATCTACACCTTCACTTACACCGGCTTCTGAAATTCTATTCCCACTTACAGATGCATCGATAACAATTTCAGGGTTTTTGTAGACCGCATTACGAGTAGCCAATGGCTTTGTCATAAAATTAAATATAAGTGTTTCTTCATAACCTGGAGGAACCTCTTCAAATAATTCACTTGTAGTTTTATTCCATGTAATTCGATTATCAGTTGAATTATAGAATCCCTGACCAACTTCAACTCGATTATCTGCAATAACTTCACCATTAAGTTGCAGTGTTATTTCTGCATCTTTAATTACTGATCCGGTGTTATTAAGGAATGAGATTCTCCCTTCAATTTCTTTTGCACCAAGCTTAACTAAATCGTTCTCTCGTTGACCGTCAATTGAAATATCAAGTGCCAAGAATGGTTTAATTATTGTTACTGGTTTTTGGAATGAAATAAATGTAACTGCTAACTCTTCTTGGTTTTCCTCGCTCGCCACACCAGCATCCCATGTAAATACTCGCTCTTCATTATCTTGACCATCAAGCACTCCACGAACTTTAAATGTTTTCTCTTCAAGAGGTTCCAGTGATGAAAATAGCCACGTGTTATTACGATATGTTGGAGCAATATCTGCACTTGAGAACACAAATCCAAATGGATAATCAACTTTTACTAATACATTCTTAAGTGATTCGTTTGAGTTTGAAGCTATTGCTACATCAAATACTAATTCTTGGTTCGAAGTAATTTCTTTTACAGTGTCGATTGCGATACGAATTGGTGAAGATTGGAGTGCTAGTGTAAATGTTTTCTCGCGAGTATAAATAGCATTTGATCCAGGAACACTGTATTCAATACGAGCAATAATTTCTTTTGACGTTCCCTCTTGTCCAAATAGTGCAGCACGGTAGTTTTCTCGAATCACAGATTGTGGTGCTAAGTTACCGACACCATCTCGAATTCTAGGCAACTCTGCTTGTAAGTTTGTTGAAGATTTTGTTCCTTCTGGAAACTCTAAAACAATATCAACAGTATTAAGTTGAATATTACTATTATTTTCAACAATAATATCTAACGACAACTCTTCACCACCACCAATTGCAACAGGACCAATAATAGTAATTTCAACATCATTTGTTGCAACGGTTTGGTCGCCAGACATAAACATAAAATATGCATAACTTAATGATGCGACAAAAAATACAAATGCGACGGCTGCTATTTTTGCAAATATAGAAATTTTCTTTGCTTTAATTGTTTGAGAATAGTCTGCTGGCTTTGTGTCGTCCCAATCGTCTTGTAGTTCGTAATCTTTATTACGTAATCGTTTTCTTCCACGAATCTGAAATTGTGTATTTGGAGAGTATAGTTTTTGCTGCAAACGACCAAGACGTCCGACGTCTTTTTTCGGCTCGCTTCCAGGCGGAACGCGATTATCGTTTGCGCCCCCGCTTAAATCAAGTGGGTCTGTGCTCATGCTAAAAGTATATCACGGAGGCGCCAGTGGAGAACTTCCCTGATATGAGTTTATTTTTAGTAGAATAATAAACAGAGTCGTAGTTTCGACAAACCCAATATTATGAAAACACTTAGATCAATTCTTAGCGAGACATTCAGCCTTCAGCCCAGCCTATTTCCAATCGGAACAGGCATCCAATTTTTCAGGAATGAAACCGGTTGCAAATTTCCATGTTGCGAAAAAGAACATGACGGCACAGAAAATCAACCTTCTGTTAGTGAAGACCATCCCGTTCTTTTTGAAATTTAACGAACAAGCTGCGAACCTCGCAACCCTTCATTTATCTCCCGAGCAACTTCGTGTTGCTCGATTTTCATTTTAGAAATTAGTGAACTATTCCAATCAAAACTATTTTCTGTAAATACTTTGCTATGAATAGTATCTCCCACATATCCAAGCTGATGCATCACTCTATATACCAACAGTGTTTCAATTTGCTCACAAACTATTTCATCAGCTTCTATAGATAAAATATGTAGCCCAGATTTCACAATCTCAAATAGTGCCGCATCAACATCTTCCCCTACCACCACTTTTTCAAGTAATGTGAAAACTCTTACAACAGCGTGCTTTTTATTTTCACTTAAGGCACTGAAGAGGAATTCTGGTTTTGCTACTCCAGTAGTCAGTCGCCAAATAGTAGTTTTACCTCGAACCAATGTCACTTCTGCAAATGCATATTTTTGTAACGCATAGCGAAGTTTTGATTTTTCATATCGTAAACCTGAAGCAACAACACGAATTAGACCAAACTTTTCTGTAAGTAATGTTACAAACATATCTGCTTCTCGTTGTGGCATCCTATTAAGAACGAATGCATTAGTGTTGTAGAGATGGTGCATATGTATCTATGCTATCAAAAACTGCACAGACATTTCACTCAACTTTACTTCTACACCATCTTCAACATCACCAAACACAAACTCAGTAACATTCGCAACTTTAGTAATTTCATCTTTAAATTGTTCAACCAATTCTTTTCCATTCTCTGACACTGTAAGTGTAATTTCATCTTCAGGTGAAAGTTTTGCTTGTTTTCGTGTTTGCTGAATTGCACGAATTACTTCTCGAGCATCTCCTTCTGCTTGAAGTTCTGGAGTGATAATTATATCGAGCACCACACCTTCTTCTTGAGATTCATCAAATAACACTTCTTTTACATTTAATTCATCTTTAAGAATTTCAAGTAAATCTACCTTATCTTTAAACGTTATGTTTTTTAATGTTAGTGAAGCAAGTGGCTGTCGAACTTTCATACCTGTCTTAGTTCGTGCCTCTAGTGCACGAGTAACAACATCACGAAGCGTATTCATTTCAGCACATGAATTCTCATTAGAATCTTTTACTTCAGACCAATCTGCGAGGTGCACACTGTCTTGGTTTCCTGTAATTCGCATATACACATCATCTGCCATAAATGGAGTGAATGGTGCTAATAATTTTGCATATTCAACAAGCACATAGTTTGTTGTTTCAAGTGCGCGTTTTTTATCAACCTCATCATCAGACTTAAATCTGTCTCGAGAACGTCTAATGTACCATGTAGATAGATCATCTAAAAATGTCATAAGTGGTCGAGCTGCTTTATCTATTTCGTAGCTATCTAGAGACGTCGTTACTTCAGCATGAAGCTTTCGGAGCTCAGCAAGAATCCACACATCTAACACATGTTCACTTTCATCAGACGGAACAATGCTTTCATCTGCATACATTTCATAAAACGTAACCACATTATCAAGTCGTCCTAATAACTTCTTCATTACTTCATCTACCCCTTTCTCAGAAAATGGTGAAGATTCTGCTCGCACAAGCGGTGATGCCATTAAGAAGTATCGCAACGCATCAGCACCGTAATTCTCTAGGATATGTTCCATTGGAGGATAGTTATTCAGGCTCTTGGACATTTTTCTTCCATCTTCTGCCAACAATAATCCGTTAACCATCACATTTTTATATGGAGCAACACCAAACAATGCGGTATTTAAAACAATCATTGAATAGAACCAACCTCGTGTCTGATCGAGCCCTTCTGAAATAAAATCAGCCGGGAACTTCATATTTTTTTCAGGATCAAATACATCTTTCTCAAATGGATAATGATTTGAAGCAAATGGTACAGAACCAGAATCAATCCATGTATCAAATACGTCGAGGATTCGTTTCATTTCTTTTCCATTTTGCTCGAACATAACATCGTCGATATATGGGCGATGGAAATCGAGTTCGAAATTTTCATTATGAGGAATTGGTGCAAAATCTAATTCACGCACTTCTCCCGTTGCCACGAAGTCATCTTGTAATTCTTTTTTCGCTGATGCTTGTTCTGGAGTATCCCCTGCTGCAACCGCATCAAGCATCCATGCAACATACTCATGCCCAACGATAAGAACATTTTTATCTTTATGTGTTTCATGAATTTCGTATAAGAAATCTCCTACACGGTTTTTCATTTCAGTAAGCGTTTCACCACCATCACATGCTTTTGTGAATTTTTCTAAATTATTTTCAAAACATGAACGGTATTCACTAATTGGTTTTCCTTCTAATCCAGTCTGAGTTTCTACAATTCGTTCATCTGAAATTACCATCGATGCATCTAGCCCTAACTCTTCTGTAATTATTTCTGCAGTTTCTTGTGTTCTAAATAGCGGTGAGGCAATAACAACGTCTATTTTTTTATCCTTAAGTTGCGCAGCAGCTTCTTTTGCCTCTTCCTTCCCTTTTTCTGTTAAATGACTTGGAGTGTCGTTACTTCCACTAATAGTATTAGAAACATTATGTTCTGCTTCTCCATGGCGCATCATGAATATCTTTCCTTCTCCTTTTGTTTTTTCTTTAACATCTGCAAGTGAACCAAGAACGGCTAATTCTTTGCCATCTTCAGAACGCCATATTGGAATTGGAGTTCCCCAATATCGAGCACGGGATACAGCCCAGTCTTTTGCATCTTTTAACCAATTACCAAAACGTGCACTTCCCACAAAATCTGGCACCCAATTCACCTTATCGTTTTCTTTTACAAGCTTGTCTTTAATGTCGGTCACATTAATGAACCATGAAGACATGGCGTAATTAAGTAGTGGTGCACCTGTTCGATAACAATGAGGGTACGAGTGTGTGTATTTTTCTTTAGAAAACAGCGCGTCGTTATGTGCCAACCATTTAACCATCTCAATATCTGTTTGCATCGGATTATCAGTTGGTTTTGCTTGCATACCTGCGAACGCTTCAACTTCATCTTTTATGGTTCCGTTTATTTGCACATGCTGAACAAATGGTAAGTTATTTTCTTGCCCGAGCACCAAGTCATCTTCTCCAAATGCCGGAGCGATATGCACAATTCCTGTTCCACTCTCTGTAGTGACGAAGTCTGCGGCGTATATTTTCCACCCATTTTCTTTATTCTCCAAAGATGCATCTTTTGCATAATAATCAAAAATTGGTTCGTATGATTTTCCAACTAAATCTAACCCTGCAATAGTTTTTTCTACAACATATCCTTCTTTATTTTTAAACACACTCTCTACTAAATCTTCAGCAACAATAAATGTTTCCCCCTCATACGAAACATATACGTATGAAAGTGATTCCCCCACTGCCAATGCAACGTTTCCAGGAAGTGTCCATGGTGTTGTAGTCCATGCTAATACAAATGTATTTTCTTCACTTTCTAATTTAAATTTAGCTGTCGCAGTAAGATCAGTAATATCTTTATATCCTTGGTTCACTTCAAAGTTAGAAAGCGCAGTTTCAAGTGGTGGTGAAACATGCATAGACTTAAACCCTTCATACGCTAAGTTTTTCTCATGAAGTGTCTTCCACATCCACCAAATAGATTCTGTGTAATTTGGCGCCATGGTGATATATAAATTATCAAAATCAATCCATCGTCCTGTTTTAGGAATTATATCTTGCCAATGGTCTGCAAAGCGAAATACAGTTTTACGAGCAGCGTCTGTAAAATTCTTAACACCAAACTCCTCAATGTCTTGTTTAGTGGTTAGGTTTTCTTCTTTTTGCACCAATGCTTCAATTGGCACACCTTGCGTGTCCCACCCCCATCGTCGAGTTACACGGTACCCTTGCATCGTTTTAAATCGAGGAATAACGTCTTTCATTGTTCCAGGAACTAAATGTCCGTAGTGAGGTTTCCCTGTTGCAAACGGAGGTCCATCATAAAATACAAATTCACCATTTGGTGCATCTTTTTCTACAGACTTTTTAAATGTTTTATCTTCATTCCAAAATTGCAGAATTCGCTCTTCGCGTTCTACAGATTTAGGTTTAGTAATTTCTTGTTTATTTTGTTCCTCGTCGTTTGTCATGTATCTAAGAGAATACGATATTTAGAGGAATTTTGAAAGAAAAGTATGTTTTATGATTTTTCTGCAATCATGCTTGATACACGAATATGTACCTGCAACTCAAGAGTTGTCACACCCCAGCAACAATTATCTAAGAAATCAACAGAGCGAATAAAAGTTTCAGCAGTCCTTCGTTCAATTCCGATTTCTTGAGCTACTGCATAGATTGCACCACCAGATGCATATGCAATCTCACCGCTCTGATACAAATACATTGCAGCAATTGGGCAGAATGTTCTTGATGAATAAAGCGAATGCTTCATTCGTAACTGATTTGAATCATTATAAAACACGTTCCAGCCAGAGACTTTTTTCATAATCTCTAACTCTTCACAAATATCGAATATGTTCATTTAGAACGAGATTACTACAAAATAAGTTATTTAGAAAGAAAATTAGGAAATGAATTCCTATGCGGCCATTGCAACTTTAGTAGAAAGTCTTTCAAAAGTTGCACGCAGTGTGAGGAACGTTATCATGTCCCGAGAATTTGAATCATCATTCTCATGATTGTCGGCTGCCGTAACAACTAACTGAGTTCCTTGAAACCCAAGATTCATGGCTTCACCAATCTCATAAGCTGCACCCAGAGGTACGACTTCCTCTGTTGCAACAAAGTGCAGTGCCGTAATTACACAGAATTCGTATTCACCGGAGTAAAGACGAAACTGCCCGTGCTCATTTTGGATAAGCTCCCAATCACCACCTGAAACCAGCTGGGTCACCTGCTCTAGAACGTGTTGTACTGTCATCAATTTGATACTACAAAACAAGCGTACTAATTACAACTACATTTTATTTGGAACCTTGATTCCTAAAATACCCAATCCATTTGTAAGCACAACACTTACAGCCTCTGTAATTCCAACTTTGTATGAAGAAGTTGGATCATTGGGATCCACAATTTTTCCTGAGCCATAAAAACTATTGAATAATGAAGCGATTTCCGTTAGATATGTAACCATATGCTGTGGCGCAAGTTCAGAATATGTATATGAAACTAATTCTTTAAATCGATATAACTTTTGCTCTATCTCTTGTGCTTCCCAACCTTCTGGTTGCTTTACTTCTGACAATGGGATTTTAGCTTCCTCAGCTTTAGTAATTAAAGATTTTGCTCGAAGTAATGTATACAAAAGATACGGACCTGAATCTCCTTCAAATGAAAGTGATTTTTCAAAATCAAAAATAATATCTTTAGAAGGTGTCTGTTTTAGTACAGAATATTTAATTGCCGCCATTGCCACCAATTCTACAATTTTATCTTTTTCTTCTTCAGAAAAATCTCTGTCTTCCATTTTCTTTGCTACAGATTCACGAACTTCGTCAATCATACTGCTCGCAGTAATAACATCTCCTGTTCGAGAACTCATTTTTCCAGACGGAAGACGCAACATCCCATGAGAAAGGTGTGTTGTTTTTTCTGCAAGCTCAGGACTTACTTCTTCAAGTGCTTTCATCACAACTTTAAAATATCCATCTTGTTCATTTCCAGTTAGTACGATCGATCGATCGTACTGGTATCGTTCATTTTTAATTTGTGCCAATCCAAGCTCTTTAGCTTCATATGTTGGAATTCCTTTCGAATTAATAAACACGCGAGTATGTAAACCATGTTTTTCAGCCTTATACACAACTGCACCGTCACTATTTTCAAAAATTTCATCAGCAACTCTACTTAACACAAGATCTTTTCCGTATTGTGCCACTTCACTCTCTAGAAAGTAAAAATCGTATGTAGTACCAATTCGCTTATAAATAGTTTCAAAATCTTCAAGACTCCAACCCCTTCCTTTTTCAAAATAAATATTTAGCTCGTGGTTCGATTGTTCATACAGAATTTTGTTAGTAGCAACAATTTCTTCTTTTGCCCGTGCATCACCATCAAACTCTCGAGAACCAAATGCATAAGAATTAGATAGGAATCTAACTTTTACGTCGATTGAATCTTCATCATGTGGAAATGCAGCCCTGTTTTGTACCATCCCCCACACAGCCTTAGCAACATGCATACCAACATCTCCTTGATACACAGCACGTTTCACCTCTGCTCCATTCCACTCTGCAACGTTACAAAGTGTTTCCCCAATAATCATCGACATCATATGTCCAATATGAAATTTCTTAAATGGATTAGGGTCGGTAAACTCAATAATAGTTTTTTGGGATTCTAAGTCTCCATTTCGTCCATAAAATTCTCCTTGGTTAATAATATCTCGAACTGATCCTTCAAAGTATGAATTCGAGAAATGAATATTAATAAACCCTGGACCAGCTATAGAAATTTCTTTAATATCTTTGCTATTAAGTGATGCAGACAACCCACTGGCAATTTGTTCTGCTAATTCACGTGGGTTTTTCCCAACTTTTTTTGCTGCAATAAGAGCAATGTTTGTAGACCAATCTCCATGTGAAGCATCATTTGGATGCTCAACAGTAAAATCAAACTCGTCTGTATATCCGAGACCCTTAAGCACTCCTGTGATATTTTTTTTTAGAATCGCCTCTGTCATGTGGGTTAGTCTAGCATGTCTGTAATAGATTTCAGTACCATACTGTGTATCTCTTCTCTTGTAAGTAAATTATTCTTTGGAGCGCAATCTATTGTTGTCCAATCAAACTTATTTGCAACATATGCGTATGCATCTGCAGCATTTTTAAGATGATTTAAGTCTGCCTCATGAATATCTCGCTTCTTCCCTTTTGTATATTCTCGTGCTTCTTTTTGATCAACAAGTTTCTGTCCAATCTCTGGAGGCATGTAAAGTAGCAGTGTTTTATCTGGACGAGGAATTCCTAAAATTTCATATTCTAATTCATCAAGCCATTCTAAAAACTCATCCCGTTTTTCTGCTTCAGTAATCTTTCCAGCTTGGTGACCCATGTTTGCAGAAACATACCTATTACTCACGATAAACTTTCCTTCGGCTAACCATTTCCTCATCTGAAATGAAGCATCAAATCTATCGAGCGCATAAAACAATGAAGCTTTCTTTGCGCTCACCTCATTAGCTGTTCCATACTCTCCTCGTAAATATTTTTCAACAAATGAACAAGAGGATTCTCCATACTGAGGGAAATCTGTTGTAACAACATCAATACCTTCTTCTTTCAAAGCGGTAATAAGTAAATCTGTTTGAGTTCCTTTTCCCGAACCATCAGTTCCATCTATAACAATAAATTTTCCTTGTTTCATATAATTAGTATTTAGACTCCCGTACTCCCGAAACCATCTTCCCCTCTTTCTGTGTCTTCTAACTCCTGTACCTCAATAATCTCTGGTTGCTCAATTTTTTGAATGAGCAGCTGTGTCACCTTATCTCCTACAGCAAAAGTGTGAATTTCAGTTCCCAAGTTAACAATTCCCACTTTAATTTCCCCTCTGTAGCCAGCATCAATAACCCCTCCCATAACTTTTAGTCCAGATTTATGTGAGAGACCACTTTTATCCCAGATAAGCCCTACATAACCAAGTGGGATAGCAAGTGCGATTCCCGTGCTTACTTGTACTCGCTCCATTGGTTTAATTTCAACCGCTTCAGCTACAAATAAATCTATTCCAGCATCACCTTTATGTGCGAATCCAATTGGGATAGTTGCAGATGGTAGTAGTTTTTTTATTTGGAGTTTCATATGTGCTATTTATGATTTTAAAACTTCATCAATTCGTTCTCCAATCTCTTTAAAATCTGCTTCGGTTTTTCCACGAGTTGTTTCTCCTGCAGTTCCTAATCGAATTCCAGAAGGGTCAACAGGGCTTCGTTCATCAAAAGGAATAGTATTTTTATTTACAATAATTCCAGCAGCTTCTAATTTGTCGTTTGCCTCTTTTCCTCCAATTCCCTTTCCGTCCATCCAAGTGTCTACCAACAATAGGTGCGTATCAGTTCCTCCAGAAATTATTCGCCACCCTTTTTCAGCAAGTGTTTCTGCAAGCACATGCGCATTAATAACAACCTGTTTAGCATATTTTTTAAATGAATCTTGCTGCGCTTCTTTTAGTGCCACTGCAACTGCTGCAATTTGATTTAAGTGTGGCCCACCCTGTAATCCTGGGAACACTGCTTTATCAATTTTAGTATGAAGCTTTCGTTCATCTTTTCGAACAAAAATAAGTGCACTTCGTGGACCACGTAATGTTTTGTGCACCGTTGTTGTAACTACATCTGCATATTCAAATGGAGACGGATACACTCCTCCTGCGACAAGTCCTGATATGTGTGACATATCTGTCATTAGATAAGCACCTGAAGCATCTGCAATTTTCCTAAATTGCTTCCAATCAATAATTCGAGGATACGCAGTGAATCCAGAGACAATAATGTTTGGCTTTTCAGTTTTTGCCAATTCTGTAAGTGCATCAAAGTCGAGTTGCTCTGTAGATTTATCAACTCCGAATGCAATTTGCTCATAAAACTTTCCAGTAGCAGATGCTTTGTGTCCGTGCGTTAAGTGTCCACCATGATCTAAACTCATTCCCATCACTTTTCCTGTATTTCCCATTAGACCCAAGTACACTGCTAAGTTCGCAGGAGAACCTGAAAGCGCTTGCACGTTCACATGCCATTCATCTGCATTAAGCCCAAATGTTTCTAGTGCTCGTTGCTGTGTAAGTTTTTCTATTTTATCTATAACATCATTCCCTCCATAGTATCGAGCCCCGGGATACCCTTCTGCATACTTATTTGTAAGTGAAGAGCCAAGTGCTTCTAATACATCTTCTGAAACGTAGTTCTCTGAAGCAATTAAATTAATAACTTCTTTTTGTCGAGCTTCTTCTTGCGTAATTAAATTTTCAATTTCTTTATCAATCATAATAGTGTTAGTTAATGCCAAAGTGGTAAATGAGTAGATTGAAGAGAAATTACAGCATGGTAGTGGTTGATTTGATTAATCTAATTTTAACACGAAGCGCTGCTTATTTACGCTTTACAGCAGATAAAATTATTTGTAGAAGAAATAAATTTTAAAAAATATCAAGAGGTCTTGTATTCCCTATTTTGTTATTATTATGTCAGAAATTACTACACATCTAACTTCAAAAAATATCATGGCATTATCAGACAAAAAAATTCTCGAAGAAATGAAAAAAGGTGACATTCTTATTTCACCGTTTAAAAAAGATAACTTAAGTACATCTAGCTATGATGTAACGCTTGGTGATTATTACTTCAGAGAAAATCGTCCAGACCGATATCAAAATAAAATCTATGACATTTGGAACAAAAAGCACATTGAGTATGTGTGGGACACAAAAAATGTTCGTAAAGCAAAAAAAGCAAAAGATGTATTTAAAAATATCGCGTTTGACTATGACAACATCTCTCCTAACGACAAAGTAATTCTCTTAGAACCAGGAGAAACTATTTTGGCGCATACTAATGAATTTATTGGAGGAATCGACCACATTACAACAATGATGAAAGCACGTTCATCACTCGGCCGAAGTTTTATTGAAGTTTGTAAATGTGCAGGTTGGGGTGATGTTGGATATGTAAATCGGTGGACAATGGAAATTACAAATAACTCACAACACTACGCCATTCCTCTCGTTGTGGGGCGAAGAATTGCTCAAATCATCTTTTTTGAGACTGGAGAAATAGTTGCGGGTGACTATACATCAAAAGGAAAATATAACACTTCAAAAGATTTAAAAGTTTTGAAAAAAGAATGGAAACCAGAAATGATGATTCCACAACTTCATAAAGATAGAGATATTAAGAAAAAATAATTACTATGAAAATCTATAACGAGGTACTAGAAAATATTTATAAAAATGGAATAGACAGAAAAGGTAGAAATGGTTCTACGAGAGCAGTGTTTGCACAACAAATGCGATTTAATATGGAAGAAGGGTTTCCAGCTGTTACCACTAAGAAGCTTGCATTTAAGGCTGTTAAAAGTGAACTACTTTGGTTCTTAGAAGGAGGCACTACAAATGGTCGAGCTAGTGACAAGCGACTTAAAGAGCTAAATGGAACTGATAAAACTATTTGGACAGCAAATGCCAATGCAGACTACTGGATTGATAAAGCGCAATTTGAAGGAGATTTAGGAAGAGTATATGGAGTGCAGTGGCGCTCATGGCAAGCTCCAGATGGAACGATGGTAGACCAGCTTGGTGAAGTAATTGAAAAACTTAAAAATACTCCAAACGACAGGAGGATGATTGTAAGTGCTTGGAACCCAGGAGAACTTAACGACATGGCACTTCCACCTTGCCACATGATTTTTCAATTTTTTGCTGCAGACGGAAAACTCTCACTACACATGATGCAGCGATCTTGTGACATGTTTCTTGGTGTTCCATTTAACATTGCAAGCTACTCGCTATTACTAGCAATGGTTGCACAAGTTGTTGGCATGAAACCTCATGAATGTATTTTGACACTTAACGATGCTCACATTTATCATGAGCACTTTGAAGCAGTTAAAGAGCAGCTATCTCGAGAACCAATGGAAGCTCCTGAGCTATGGTTAAACCCTGAGGTAAAAAATATAGATGATTTCACTATGGATGACATCAAATTGAAAAACTATGAACACCACCCAAGTATTAAGGCAGATATGATTGTGTAGCATGATAAACGCAATTGCAGCAATTGGAAAAGAAAATAATGTTATTGGAAATGATAACTCTATACCCTGGCACATATCAGAAGACTTCAAATATTTTAAAGAAACAACGTCAGGGCACCCAATTATTATGGGAAGTAAAACATTTGAAACGTTTCCAAAACCACTTCCAAACAGAACACATATCGTTATTACACGAGACACCAACTATTCATCTGAATTCCCTGAAGTACTTATTGTTCATTCTCTTGAAGAAGCAATCACGTTAGCAGTACAACAAGCTGGCGGTGACGAGATATTTATTATAGGAGGAGGGCAAATTTATAATCTTGCACTTCCCTTCATCGATCGACTATACCTCACTCGTATCGAAGGAAATTTTGAAGGAAATGTATTTTTCCCAAACTACTCAGAATTTAAAAACGTTGTTTCAAGTAAAACTTCTTCTGAGGGTGAGTACGATTATGAGTTTCTAGTTTTAGAGAAATAAAAAACCACATCAATGTGATGTGGTCTTTTATTTTATTTGAAACGTAAGTATCATTTTACTTATACTAGAGCATAAATAAAATATGGTCACTGCGTTCCCTATTTTATTTAACTTCTACTCCCATACTTCGTGCTGTTCCAGCAATAATTCGTTTTGCCATTTCAACATCGTTTGCATTCAGATCTTCCATCTTCTCTTCTGCGATCTCAGTAAGTTGTGCATCTGTAAGTGTTCCAACTTTTTTAGCTGCGTTTTTTCCTGAACCACTCTTTAGTCCAAGTTTTTTCAAAATTAGGAAACTTGCTGGTGCTTTTTTGTATACCAACTCGAAGCTTTTATCTTCATACACAGTAACAACCACAGGAACAATTTCCCCCATTCGGTCTTGTGTCTCACCATTAAATCGTTGTGTGAATTCACCAATGTTAACACCCGCTTGCCCTAGTGAAGGTCCAAGTGGAGGTGCTGGTGCAGCTTTCCCTCCAGGAATCTGCAATTTCATTATTCTTTCTACTTTTTTTGCCATATTTTTTAGTTTATACCGCAACGAGAAGCACGTTAGGTCTTTAGAGGTTACTGTAGATATAAAAAAAAGTCAATTGATTTTTAGAGAAAATTACTGAAAGCTTACGCAATCAGTGTAATTAAATTGGTGCTTACCGCTTCAATTCTTTTTAAAACCCACATCGCTGAGTACTCAGTGCCCGAAGTTTGTGCAACGAAAGTAGGATAAAGATTTTCACTTTCACCACGCAATATAACAAGATATAATCCTTGGTTCGAAAACATATCGCTTTTCGTAAGAAGATGGTGTAACTGATTTGGATACAGTGCTAGATCTTCGAAAGCACTTTCAGAAAAATGCTCCAAGAAAAGTTCTTCAACAGAAGCATATCTTGATGGATCTGTAATGGTTACTGCTGTTACATCACGAGGCTCTAATTCGGGATACGACTCCTCAATGATTCGAAACAAACCAGGATTCCTTAATTGGAAACCAGTAAATCTTATCACTTCAGATTCAGGACCCACAGGACTAAGCCTTGGGATGGTGGCAATTGCGGTATTTTGTTGTACGGAGTTCATCTAAAATCTAAGGTTAGCACACAATAAAAAAAGTACCACTTTTTATCGCAGTACTTTTTATTTTTTCTTTACTTTGCCTAAAATATGATTTAGCTTTTCTTCACTTGCAAGAAATCTAATTCAACAGGAGTTTCTCGTCCAAACATTGAAACAAGAACTCGAACCTTTCCCCTGTCATTATCTACATCCTCAACCTTACCTTCAAGGTCTTTAAATGGACCATCGATAATTGAAACTTGATCATCTGGAATTA
>Ga0208413_1000443_pt1 | contig 31353 bp, 34 predicted proteins | sample AntAceMetag02UKD_FD_184761 | JGI IMG/M metagenome (GOLD analysis project Ga0208413, IMG submission 184761) | Saline lake microbial communities from Ace Lake, Antarctica - Antarctic Ace Lake Metagenome 02UKD (SPAdes) (version 2) | ecosystem: Environmental > Aquatic > Non-marine Saline and...
TCCCCTCCCGGACGACGACGGATGCCCCTCCCATGTGGGTCGGGCTTTACGCCCGACATCCCTGCCTCTCAGTCCAAAATGAGTTCCAGTGCGTCGTCCCCCCCGGCTCCGTTCTCTTCGTTTCCTTCTGTAAAAAACCAGCCGTGCATCAGCCCTCCAGTCCCCAGCGTCTTCATCTCCGCACTCTGTAACCAAAATTCCGCCCCATCCATCGACCCTTCGCGCCTTGGCGCCAAAATCTCCCGTCCCACCGCTCTTTTTCCTCCGATCCCTACCGTAAACCATTCCTGCCCCTCCACCCACCAAGAACAATCCCACCGCGTCAGCCCCCATGCGTAGCCGGTCGCCACGCCGAAAAGGACCCTCCCGCTGCGAAAAATCAGGAGTCATTGGACTGGCCCTTGTTTGCCCTCGTGAGAGGGCTGATTCAGCTTAGGTAGTCGACCGGGAGTGGGACTTGTTTCAAGGCGCCGCTTTCGAGACTCATATCGAAAGCTTGGGCGGTGGGGCGAGAACTGATCAAACGGGTGCGGGTGGTGCCTTCGAAGTGGGCGGCGACGCCATCGTCCATGGCGATACCGGGTTTGATTCCACCGGATCGCAGGAGACCTTCGTAGGACGGTCTCCGATTCGCTTCGCCGTCGTAGTGGGGCGAACAACTGCCCTTGAGCCAGCCGAGACAATCGAGTTTACTGAGGTCGCCGCGCGAGTCGGTGTGGCCTTCCTCGAACCAGCAAATTGCCCCAGCGCTCACGCCGCAAAGCACGACGCCTTGCTCCCAGGCGCGACGCATCATGCCAGTAACCCCAGCGGCGTCCCAAATCGCGAGCATGTTGCGGGTATTGCCGCCGCTCACGTAGATCACATCGCTGTCGAACAAGCGTGCCTCCATGTCGGTGGGTTGTCGGAAAAGCGAAAGGTGTCGGGGCCGACAATCATAACGATTGAAGGCGGTGTAGAACTGGGCGATTAACCGATCGGAGTCTCCGCTGGCGGTGGGCACGAGCGTGATCCGTGGTTGGGTCGCGCGACTTGCGTCGAGCACATAGTGATCGAGGCGGGAATTGTCCGGCTCCATCGAAAAGCCGCCGCCTCCGAGGGCGATGATTTGTTTGGTCATAGCTGGGACGTGGTCTGCCCGATCGCATTCGCGAAGTCGACTGGACGCTTTCGGTCGGCGTGAAATACGAAACCTTCGGGAATTTCGTCGTGGTCGTTTCGCATCACAAGCAAGTCACGGGGGTCATGTCGTTATTTTGTCATCTTTCACCGCTCACCTCGAAATCATAGGTTAGGATATAATATTCTCCTTCAATAACTTGCTGAATTAGGCGAACCACCAAACAACAGAGCAACACTCCGGAATTCTCAATTTCCTAATGCTGACAAAGTAACGACATGCTCCCCCTAGCTCCCTCGACCTCTTTCATCAATCCATCTCCCCAAAAAATACCAAACAGGATTGATTAACTCTTTTTACTGCCTTCCTTTACTTTGTCGGCGATACCACCCGGATCCACCCCGGCTAAACGCTCGAAAACACGCTGGTCATTTCGTTCGAATACGAGGGATAGATATCGCTGGCGCAGCGCAGGGAGCTTGCTGCGCATCTCGACCGTCGCCTACTTCAACCAAAAATTGCGAATTAACATCAAAGTTACCCGGACACCTCATTTAGCTGAATCGCGTAGCCTGATATCCCGACCATGACTAAATGCCCATTTGCCGCAGGATATTCAGAGCCAGTAGCAGGCGCTACCGCCTTAGGTAGTTGCGAAGAAGAGGCAGCCCAAAGCACCGGCCAAACGAAGAACAATTTGACGACTCTCGGCCAGACCGCTTGGAGGAATCACGCCGCCTGTATCGGCCGATTGTTCTGGCAAAACTTAGCCGTCAGAGACCGACGCGGACTGACCCGGGCTGGTGAAATTTTGGATCAGCTGTTTGAGCATCTTGGCCTGGCCACCAATCACGGGAAGATCAAGCCACTCATGACCGTCTTTGCCCCCAATGAACCTTCAAGGTCTATCCGTATCGTGAACGATCAACTTTGCGGTTATGCCTGCTATCGCAGTGCGAGCGGCGAACTGCTGGGCGACCCCAAGAATCGACAACTGACCCAAAGGGCCATTTCGCTCGGATGGCAGCCCCCCAGCCAGAAAACGGCTTTTGACCTATTGCCAGCCATCGTGCAGGGCATGGATGGTGAAATCAAATGGGCCCCGTTACCCGCACAGGCGGTGACTGAAGTTTTACTGTCTCATCCAGACTGTCCGTCTTTTGCTAACCTTGGGCTTCGCTGGTATGCCGTGCCGCTCGTTTGTAATATGGACTTTGTGACCGCCGACCAACGCTACAGCGCCGCCCCGTTCAACGGATGGTATATGGGCACGGAAATTGGTGCCAGGAACCTCAGTGACCAAAGCCGCTACAATATCTTGCCTGCGGTAGCCTCATGCTTCGGTTGGAACATAGGGCATGATTCCACTCTCTGGAAAGATCGCGCCCTCGTTGAGCTCAACGTCGCCGTTTTGTATTCGTTCAAGCTAGCAGGGGTGACCATCGTTGACCATCATACTGCCTCCCGGGAGTTTGAACGTTTTTGCCAACGGGAAGCGGAAGCCGATCGAGAAGTCTCGGCAAAATGGGACTGGATCATTCCGCCTCTTTCGCCCGCTACCACCTCTTCCTTTCATACTCCGATGAAGGAGTTCCATCAACTCCCCAACTTCTTCCGCCGCAAGAGCGATGCAAGCTGAACTTGATGAACTACCGATTTTGGAGCGGTCGAAAAGGGGTCGGGGCCGGTGACAAAGGCTCAAAGGGTCAATCCTTACTGTTTGCGCTAATTAAGTCGTCGAGTTCACGTCCCCATTGACGTGATCCCCACTGTAATTCCGCACCATACCCTCTCACCGGGAGTAAAAAAGGGCACATCGCTTGAGTCTTGCCGCCCCGCCCCGCCCTCCCTACTCCGCCACATACAACACGTAGGCGGCCCGCTTTGCGTTCGCATGCACCTTAGCCGGCACGGCCTCGACGTGAAAACCCGCATTCTCTAACCGCGATTCAAACGCTGCATCGGTCGACGCCGACCAAAAAATCGCTCGGCCCCCTGCAAAGGCTCAAAGGGTGCAAAGGCTCAAGGGGTCAAAGGCTCAAGGGGTCAATCCTTACTGTTTGCGCTAATTAAGTCGTCGGGGCGATCTAAATGGGTCAGGCTTTGTAGTTTGTAGTTCTTGGCTCCGTCCTCTGGTTCGGGGCTTGAAAAAGGGATCGAACGTACGAAAAACGCGCACGAAAAAGGGGTAAAATGCTTCAAATAACACGGGGGACTGTCCATTAATGGCCCCTCATTATTAAGCGGAGTTGGTCATCACGTTGGCTTTGGTGGAAGGGAACGATCGAAATTAACGAGTAGCAGCCTGACCCGAATGGCGCTTAGATAAGGCGTAAAACTTTCTTATTGATAGGCTTGCGGCGTTCGGTGTCGGGGAAGCGCAAACGCATGATCTGGCGTGAGAGACGGTGCATTTCGGCGATGATGCCTTTGAGGCGCTTGTGCTCGTCAATCGCATTATCCAGCCAGTCGGCCTGGGGCTCGGATAAGGCGAGGCTGACGGTTTTGGCATTCACCTTACTCGACCAAGTGAAGCGAGCACCGGACTGGCCGACTGGTCGGCGGCACATCCAAGGCTTACCTTTAGCCATACGGAATCTCTACTGCATAACTCCAAAATAGAAAGCCCCTTGTATATCCGGCTTATCATCAGGACTCACCGAAAAAAGCCGTAATCGCCTACTCTATCGCGTTCGACACATTGAGATTCTTCGAGAACTAGCCTGATTACTTTTTGCGACTTCTGCGTCTCTTTGCGGCAATCCGTTCCGAGCGAATCGCTTTCCGCTTAAGGCTTAGCGCTTAGCCCCACCCCTTAGCGCTCAGTCTCAGACTCCCGCACTACTTCCCGCAGCATCGTCTAGCCGATGATACTGGAGGTGACCAAGACTACAGCCATAGGAATGGCGGTGCCATGATACAAAAGGCCCACCGCCGAACCGGCCGCGCCTCCAATTCCAACTTGAACGGTGCCCATCAAGGCAGAAGCACTGCCGGCGACTCTGCCTTTGGGCGCCATCGCCAAGGCAGTGATATTCGGAAAGAGAAACTCCGTTGATCCTACGGCAAGAAACAGGATAGCGACCGCCGCCGGAAATCCTGCCCATGATTTCCGTAGAACGAGGGCTTAAGGTGGCCACTCCCTACGCCTGTATCGCGTGCCATTCGCTGGATGTCACCATCGAGGGCAAGGTTGACCAAACTTTGAAGTTGGCATCTACCAAACGCGTCGGCCGCTCGAGAATGCCACAAGTCGACGGGCTAATTCAAATTATCTGTGGGATTCGATTTTGGAACCGACTAAGAACGCCGTGGAAGGTAATGGCGGAGTCAGGAGGACATCCCCATGCCATCTTATCAAGGGGTGCTGTCCCCGAATGAAATTGATTCGATCAACCATGTTGATCGAAAGCACCGGACCGGACGCCAAGCCCTGACGTCAAAATCACGCACGCTCTCCGCGCGGTATTACTTCGAGCTTACAACTCTTCGGCGCCATACTACGAACCCCAACATAGCGATACCCGCAATCATCGCATAGGTAGACGGTTCGGGAACGGCTGAAATTCCAGTAACGACTGAAAGGTTATCAAATCCCGAGACCGCATAACTCGGATGGAGTGGCAAGGATGTCAGCCCTTCCAGCGCAGCAATCGCCTCGGTCGAAAAGCTGCTGTAACTTGCGGCCTGCGCCTCCCCCAATCCCGTGATCGTGTTAAATTGCCCCTGTGTGTCTGACCAGTAAAAGCCCAAAATGATGGATTCAAATTCCTCAGTGGTATCATAACCAAACGCGGTATAGTAAAAGGCTCCGTTGGAACTCGAAACCATGGAATCAATGGATATCTCTTCCACGACCCCATCTCCCGAATCACTCTTCTCACTCCAACCGACCAAAAACATGCCAATTGACTCCGCATGATAACCATTTCCTTCCGTCGAGCCGGTAAACCAAAATGTCTGGGTAGAGGGGGCCACATTTAAAATGAGTTGGGCCTGTGAGTAAGTAGAAAATTGCACGAGAACGATCGCCAGTGCAGCTAAGCGGATAAGTTTTTTCATTTTAGGAGGGTAGAGAAATAATCCAAATTTGTTCGGCTAATCGATGATGAGGCCACGCCGAAAACAAAGCCACTCGAATCTCATGAGAAAGTCAACTCTACGTTGACGGGGGGCCATAGCAGGGTCAATCCTTACTGTTTGCACTAATTGAGTCGTGGAGTTCACGTCCCCATTGCAGTGATCCCCACTGTAATTTTGCACCATACCCGCTCACCGAGAATAAAAAAGGGGACCTCGCTTGGTTCTTAATCCCCCCCCCGCCCTCCCTACTCCGCCACATACAACACGTAAGCGGCCCGCTTTGCGTTCGCATGCACCTTAGCCGGCACGGCCTCGACGTGAAAACCCGCATTCTCTAACCGCGATTCAAACGCTGCATCGGTCGACGCCGACCAAAAAATCGCTCGGCCCCCTGCTATCAGCGCCCGCTTCACTCCGAACAGGCCGGTCCTCGAATAGATGTTCTTATTGCTCGAAGCGACCATCGCAACCGGACCGTTATCGAGATCGAGCATCAACGCATCGTAGGTGCCTGGCTTGGCCTGTTGAATCAATTTCGCCGCATCACCCACGTGCAACTGCACCCGCGGATCATCCAGAGCCGTGCCATTGAGCCCCTGCAGAAAAGTGCGGTTCCACTCCACCACCGCCGGCAAGAGTTCCGCGACATCGACGACCGCGTCCGACCCCAATCCCGCCAATACTTGCGCCAATGTATATCCCAGACCAAGCCCCCCCACTAACACCCGTGCCGCCTTGGTCGTCTTCAGCAACTCCACTCCCAATTCCCCCAATAATAGCTCCGAAGCATGCGCCCGGGAGTGCATGAGTTCCTGCCCATTGAGATTAATCGCAAACGCTCCATCCTGCTCGCTCAGGACCAATCGTCGCCCTTCCGCCGTGCGAACTTCAGCCAAGGTTAGCCGCGGTTTCAAACCGAGACCTCCGTTCCCTGATTTATGGCCGCTTTGTCTCCGACCGATTTCACTTTCCGCGTAAATATTGATGAGCCCATAATTGCCGGAAGACTTCCATCGCCCCCGACAGTGCATCTCGCTCCACCTCCCCCGCCGGTGCAACTGGAATCCCTTTGCCTCCTCGCTGCTCAAAAAACCCCTTCGGTGCATCAACCCACCTCGCTCAGTCGGTAGTCGAGGCCTTTGGGTGCTTCATTTGCCCCAAAGGGCACCCACGTCATTCACCATCCGCGCGCTCACGCGCTACGTCGTATCCATCATGTTCACCATCGCTTTAACCACGGCAGATCGTGGTTAACAACTCCTGACTCTCGACCATAGTTTCCCTCATGTGCTCCCGCTTCACGCTCAATCTCAGCGACGCCATCAACCTCAGTAAACGCCTGGGCATCGCCCTCGGCACCGGCGTTCCCACCCAAACACGCTACAACATCGCTCCGAGCACCGGCGTCACCGCAATCCGCCCCTCCTCCGCCGCCACCCTCCATTGGGGTCTCATCCCGCACTGGTCCAATCGCGACCGACCGACCAGTGCTCCCCTTATCAACGCCCGCAGCGAAACCGTCGCCGAAAAGCCTTCCTTCCGCACCGCTTGGAATAAACGCCAACGCTGCCTCATTCCCACGTCCGGTTTCTACGAATGGGAAAAAGACGGCCGCGCTCGCCTCCCGTGGCTCTTCACCCGTCGCGACGAACAGCCCACCGTGTTCGCCGGACTCTGGGATCGCTGGACCGACCCGATCGACGACTCCGTCATCGAGAGCTGCACCGTCCTCACCACCACCGCCAATGCCCTCCTCGGTCGCATCCATGATCGTATGCCGGTGATTCTTGATGAAAACGACGCCCAAATCTGGCTCGACCCCGACCTCGATTTACGCGCCGCTACCCAGCTCATGCGCCCGTTCGCCGCGAACCGCATGACCGAGACTCCCCTCGATACCTTCGTAAATTCATCCCGCCACGAGGGTCCGGCATGCCTCACGCCCCGCGGCCAGACCCTCGGTGCCCAACTTGGCTTCGACCTGTAAGGTTCACGGCATTTAGCCCGATCGCTCCGAACAAAGCCCCAGCCTCACGTCGAAACTGTTTCAGTCTCCTTCACTTGTTTCTTCAAGAACTCTACATGAACAAAAATTCATATTCTGTTCACGCTCGGTTCACTCCTCTCCAGCATACTTTCGCCGTGTAATCGGAGAAAGAGATTTCGTGTCCATCAAAGAAACGGTTCACCGCAGCCGCTCTCTTCTCGATCCGGTTAAGTCATTCCCCTCTCCACTGACTCCTCAGCAACACTCCTTCGCCCACTCAATTCTTTCCACTAAAACCATGAGACTCCCCTTCCGCATTTCTGCCAGCCTGTTACTCGCATTCCTGTATTGCGCTGCTGGTGCCGCCTCCCCCGATCCCTACGTCGTCGGAGACCAACTCGCTCCCCTCTCGGTCAAAGATCAGCACGAGCGCGATGCCCACGTTTCGCCCGGGCCCGACGTGCGCCACGTCATCGTCAGCTTCACCATGGGCACCGGTAAAGACGCCAATCGTTTCCTCGAGCGCAAAGGTGCGAAATGGCTCGATGAACATAACGCCGTGTTTCTCGCCAACATCTACGGCATGCCCGGCATCGGCCGCATGTTCGCCCTGCCTAAGATGAAAAAATACCCGCACCGCATTCTCCTCGGCGACGAGGAGCACTTGCTGACCCGCTACCCCGAACAAAAAGGTAAACTCACCGTCTTTGACTTGAACGCCGACGGCACTATCGCTGCGATCCGCTTTCTCGATCCCGACCATGATCTCGGTCAACTCTTCCCCTGATCCAGATCACCGCAGCTCAACTTAGAGCGCTATCGGCAACGTCACGATCACCCGCAGTCCCGTCGGCTCGCCGCGATTTTCCGCGCAGATCGTGCCCCCGTGCAATTCAACGATGCTCTTGCAGATCGCCAGCCCGAGTCCATGTCCAGGCTTGGGCTCCATCGTCTCAATTCCAGCCCCCGTCCCCACCGGTTGGTAACGCACAAAACGGTCGAATACCCGCGCAAGTTGATCCGCCGGCAAGCCGGGGCCTTCATCTTCCATGACCCACTCACACCGCACGGCGGCGGCTTTGACCGTCAACTTAACCCGACCTCCCGCTGGGCTAAATTTAAGCGCATTGCTCAGCAAATTGAACAACAGCTGCCTCAATAAACTCGGCACTCCCGCCAGCTGAGTTCGGCCATCGGCTTCCAGTAAAAACTCGGCTCCCCCGTCCTCCGCGAGCACTCGCGCATCCTCCGCCCAGTCCCCCAGCCAATCCGGCATCTCCAGCGGCTCCCGCGTCAACTGCAGCACCCCGCTTTCCGCTTTCGATAAGAAAAGCAGGTGCTCGATGATCTGATTCAACCGCCCGATTTCTTCCAACACGTTATCGAGCATCGCAGCCCCTTCCTCATCAGAGTCGAGGCGAGGTCGAAGTTTCTCCGCGTTAAGCCGCATGAGCGCTAAGGGCGTTTTTAACTCGTGCGACGCATCCGAGGTAAAGCGACGCACCTGCGCAAAAGTAGATTCGATCCGGCCAAAGGTCTCGTTTAATAACCGTGACAGTGACGCCAATTCGTCGCCCCCATCCGGCACCGGAATGCGCTCACTCAAGTTGTCCGCCCCGATCTGACGTGCCGTCCGTTCGATCGACCGAATCGGCGCTAAGGTGAGCCGCGTAAACCCCCACCCCAGTCCGAGCGAGACCGCCGCCCCCCCCAACAAAAGGAGCCCCGCCACCTCCCCGTAATCACGCAACACTCGATGGGTCGGTTCCAGTCGACTCGCAATCTGCACATGCCAAGGTCCTGCCATCACCGTTGAAACGAGCACCTGCCCAATCCCGGGCAACGTGTAGAGCCAGTGCGGCCCCCGCTGCGACCAATCCGGCAGCACCGCATCCTCTAGGTTTTCCGAACGAAAACGCACCTCACCGCCACTGCCTCTTACTTGGATGAGAAACAACTCCGCGTCTCCATCCGCGTCATGCGCGATCCGGTCCCGGATTGCCGCCGTGCTGATTGCCGCATCATCGCCCAATAATTCGCCGAGTTCTTCCGACTCGACTTCGTGCAACAATTCCAAGCCGGCCAGCATCTGCTTATTCAGCAACCATCCCCCCACGGCCAACGAGGCGAGAAGGATTCCCGTCACCAGCGCCGCGAACCACAGGGTCGTCCGGGTCGTAAATGATCGTATCATATTAATTGATACCCCGTGCCACGCACGGTCTTAAACCGCGGCGGCCCGGCGGTTGTCTCCAGCTTGCGACGCAACCGTCGCACGTAGACATCGATCAGGTTGGTTTCCATGTCGTAGGACGCTTCCCAAATCTTTTCGGCGATCAAGGTGCGCGTCAGCACGCGGCCCGCATTCTGCATGAATAATTCCAACAGCGCGAATTCCCGGTTGGTGAACTCCACCGCCCGCCCATCCCACGTCACGGTGCGTCCCAGTAAGTCCATGCGCACTCCCTTTCGCTCCAACACCGTGGATCGAGGCACTCCACTTTGTCGCCGCATCAACGAGCGCACGCGAGCCACCAACTCATCGACACTAAACGGTTTGGGGAGATAATCATCCGCTCCTAAGTTCAAACCTTGGATCCGATCACTCACCGCATCTCGGGCACTCAAAATCAAGACCGGCTCATTAAATCCCGCCCCCCGCCACTCCGCGAGCAACTCGAGCCCGTCACCATCAGGCAAGCCGAGATCCAACACGATAGCGTCGTAAGGCGATTCCGCTAGGGCATCCCGGGCCGCCGCAACCGTCCCCACGAGCCTCGCCGTGTAGCTCTGCTCGCTGAGCGCCTGCGTCACAAACTGACCGACCTTGCGCTCATCTTCTACGACCAAGATCTTCATGAGGCATCCTTCTCTCTTAGACTCAACAGATAGGCGACCAAATCCGGTCCTCGGCGATCCCCGTTGGCAAACAGATGCGCGTAACTTGGCATCCGGGATCCCGGCCGCACTTGGCGAGGATTGCGCAAGTGCTCCCGCTGCCATTCCGCCTCGGGCAAGCGCCGGCCGACAGCGGTCAAATCCGGCCCCTGTCGCCGATTACCAAAAAGCGGCGGCGTGCCAGCATCGCGCAAAATCCCCTCACCTTGCCGCAGCTCCCACTCCACCGTAGGCCGCAAATACTGCGAATGGCAGTGGATACATCCTTCCCCGATGTAGACCTCCCGCCCGCGCTGAACGACCACCGCGTTATTGGCCTCAGTCAACGGCATACCCGCTAAGCCATCGACCGGCACACCTGCGCCTAACCACAACCCCAACAACACTGCGACGGCCCGTGACGCGCGCCACTGCCAAAGGCCCAATGCCACGATGACAACTCCCGCCCCGAGTAGAAATTCTCCCGGCACGCGCTGTAAATCTTGCGCCATGCCAATGCCCATCGCCGAGGCCACCCATCCGGCTACGCCATAAGTCAAAGCGGCCACCCAAACCCAACCGCTGCGGGCAGGAAAATAGACCAAAACGACCGAATAGAGTGAAACCCCCGCCGCGTAAGCAATCGACGCCACCAAGCCATTGCCCCGCGCCAGCATCAAACAGCCGCCCGCCAGCAAAACGTAAGCCGCGACCACGAGACCCGTTCGCCATTTCCGATCGAGCAACCAACCCGCTAATAATGCCCCTGACAAATGCACGATTGCCAACGTCCAAAGTTGAGCCGCTCCCTGCCACGTCTGGGCCTGCAGCGCCGCTTCATGCTGGATCACGTAAAAGGCCGCCGAATCCAACCAAACCAACATCGCCAGGATTCCCACCCACCGCATCAAACCGCTCGTCCGATAGTCCGACTCCGACGAAATCGACGGTTCCTGCGGCATTAGAAAAGGCGACAACACCGAAGCCGTCGCCGTCACGACGGCCGCCAAAATTGTTTGCAGTTTCGGACCGGCTTCAAAAATCCCCGGCACATTACACAGCGCATAAGCCACGCCCGTGCCCACGCCTATCACCCACCCCAGTTCCTTCGTACCGATAACGGGGCGTAAACTGGCGGCGAGATTAACCGTCAACGCGCCCAGCGCCGCGCCACTCACGAGGGCAGCTAGCAACAACAGACTCCAAGTGCTCGCACCCAGCGCGAGTGCCGCCCCCACCGCGCACCCTCGAAACGACCAGCTCAACCGCCCTTGGATCCTCAGCACATCGAATCTCAAGGCCGCCAAGAGGCTTCCAGCCAACCCGCCTCCTCCCAGCAAAAGCATCAAGCTCCGCAGCCGCCAAGTCTCCTCGCCCATCAGCGGCTCAGCCAACTCCAGCAGCGCAAACTGGGCAAAAATCAAAAAATAGAAATACGTCGCCGCAATCACCGCCCCGGCCGCAATCAACGTCGAACGCTGGGGCACGAACTCGGTCTCACCCGAGGAATCACCCGTGACTTGGCGCACCACCATCATGACTTAATCCCCCAATCTCCCCGTAGCAGCCAGGTCTGAAGCGCCATCAATCCCCCGTCGGCCACCGTCACACTTAACCACATCGGCGACCACTCGCCTACTGCCACCGCCACCGCACAAAATGTCCCCGCGGCCAGCCGAAATGGAATCGTAAACCGAAAAACCGCCCTCAGGTCGGCCGCCGATTTTCCCCACCACACCCCCAAATACGAAAAGCCCACACCTCCCACAAAAACCCCCACAAACCGCACGTAGGCCAACGCCTCCTCGCCCGGGACCGCCACCTGCATCAGTCTCAACGTCAGCGCCGGTGCCACGCAGAGTCCTAACCCTGTGGCAAAATCCATCAGCCCTGCCAGCAGAGCCAGGAGACGAGACCGTTTAACCGTTTGCGTAGACACCATCATCTTCGGGTTTCTCCCAGCAATCGCATCGAGGCAAGGCTCATTGCCACCCCAGCCCCCAGTCGCACGCCGTAACCGGCATCCACCCACCACGCGCCAAAATAAAATGCCGCCGCGTGATCGCGCTCAAACCACCCCATCACCAAGAGCACCACCACCATCACCGCCGCTCCTCCCTGCCACCACGCCATCCCCTTCACCACCGGCCGTTGCGAATCCATCTGATTCAAAATCATCCCGTTCACACTCGTCACCAATCCCGCCATCGCCAGATGCGCGTGCGCCACCAAACCGTTGGTAAACTTGAGTCGTTCCGATAATTCCGGCAGAAAGGTCAGCCACCCCGTGAAGACCAACACCGCCCACCAGATCAGCGCTGCCCGCATCCAACGCCGGGCCCCGGGACTCCAGTCCCACTGTCGCCACCACCAAGCGAGCAGCGGCACCCACGCCATTAACAGCCCGAGGCCGAGAATCTGTCCCCAATCGTGGTGACTGGAGTTCCCTTGTTCAATCGCACCCCAGACGCCCAGAGAAACCGCAAATGAGCCCCAAAAAACGGCCACCGTGCCTCCGCTCAGGGCGCCTTCTTTTCCCCGCACGCCCAACATCCGCGGTATCAATCCAAATATCCCCACGATCCCCAAAGTCGACCCGAGCAGAGACGCCCCTGTGGCCCCTCCGCTATCGACATTGATCGGCGGATACACCGTTCGACCCGCCGCCCACCACAGCAGCGTGGGCACCGCCAACAACCCCGTCAGCACCGCCGCTTTCGCCAGGCCCACCGCGGCACTATCCTGCCGCCGCCCCCACCAAACATGCGCCGCCAACACCGTCCACAGCACGATCATCGCCAGCGGCAACACCGGCCGCGCCCAGCCATGCCAGTCTAAAAAGATCTTCCCACTTACCGTGCCGCCCAACCAAGAGATCGCCCCCAGTCCGAGCGCCACCGACCAGGCTCCCAGGGCTACCCGTGCATGCTCGACCGCCGCCGGATGTTGCGGCTTGAGTATCCATCTCATCAATACGCCAACCAACGGCAGCGCGCACCAGCCGTAAAGCTGCCAGTTCAAGTGCACCGGAATCCAGCGCCCGTAAGTCAGTGGTCCCGCCAGATCGCCGAGCGCCGGCCACACCAAGAGCCCGGCCAGCCACACCCCGACCACATTCGCCGCCACCAACCAGCCCAACGCATGACGACGCACCGTCCGCGCGATCAGCGTATCAGCCTCCGCTACCGACGGCGCGCTCACAGTTCGCTGAGTTGTCCGTTACGCACCCGCACGATCCGGTGACACTGCTCCGCAAATCGGCGTTCATGGGTCGCGAGCACCACGGCAATCTTTTCCTTTTCCGCCAGATTCCTGAGTAGCCCGAATACCGTGTCTCCCGTCTGTTCGTCCAGCGATCCCGTCGGTTCATCCGCCAGCAATATTCGCGGGTGATTCATCAGCGCCCGACAGATCGCCGTGCGCTGCCGCTCTCCGCCCGATATATCCTGAATACGATGGGAGAGTCGCTCCGACATCCCCACGGCCTCCGCCAACTCCTCGACCCGCTTTCGGGTCTCTCGCGGATCCTGACCCACGGCCAATCCCGGAATCCGCATATTCTCTTCCACCGTCAAATCGGGGATCAGATTATGCAGCTGAAAAACATAACCCAAATGCGCCCGCCGCAGCGTGAGGCGATCCCGTTCCCTACTCGGATCGAGCCCACACACTTCCATCTTGCCGGAGTCCGGCAAATCGAGCCCCCCAACCAGATGCAACAACGTGCTCTTGCCCGATCCCGATGCCCCCCACAGCGAGACCAACTCTCCCGCGCGCACGTCGAGGCTGACTCCACGCAGAACCGCAATTCGCCCATGGTCGTAGGACTTCACCACGTCTTTGACTTTAATAAGAACTGAACCGCGACCCTCACTCATAACGTAACGCCTCCGCTGGTTGAATCCGAGATGCATAACGCGCCGGATAAATCGCCCCAGCCACCGCCGTCACCAATGCCGTGCCCATGATGCCCAGCAGCACCGGCGCCGTAATATTCGCCTGCACATAACCTTGAAACTGGGGCGCCCACTCCATGATCGCCAACACCGAGAATCCGATCGCAAAGCCGATGATCACGCCCCCCAGTGCCACCATCGCCGCCTCGCCAAAAATCAGCATTCCTACCTGACGATCGGAGAAACCACATACCCGCAACACGGCGATCTCCCGAATGCGCGAAAACACCGATAACAGCATCGTGTTAGCCACGCCCAGTCCGCCTAACAGAAACGCGCAAATTCCCACCGCCCATGCGGTAAAGTTAAGAATTTTGAAGCTGCTGTAACTCTGGCTGAATTCTCGATTTTCCAGCGCAATGATACCCGCATGGCTCGCCTCAATCGCTTGCTTGAACGCCGCGCCCATCGACTCATCGTGCAGTTTCACCGCGACCACCGAGGCCACTTCCTCTCGCCCGAAAAATCGCTGCGCGGTCGCCAAGGGCATAAAGATGCCGCCATCTTCAAAACCGTTTTCGTTGCGAAATACTCCGCCCACGCGGAAACTTTCCCGGCCCACCTCGAGGTCATCGCCCATCGCTACTTTTAGAAACTCCGCTGCCCGGGCGCCGAGAAAGACTTCATCACCTCTTTTACCGAACTCCGCCGCACTCCCCGCCAGCCAGTCCCCCCGGGCCAATCGCGGATCGAGCGCGGTGATCCCGAAACAGGTCACCATCGGGTGATCCGGTGCCGAAACGATCCCGAACAACATCGCATGTGCTTCCGCCACTTCCGGCCGGTTCCGCACGGCGTCTAACTGCTCGCGGGTCACGGAACTGAAAAACAGATCCGATACATTCCGCTCAAACACCAGATAGTGACTGTCGGTCGAAAGGATGCGCTGAAACATACCAATGGCACCCGTCACGATCGCGAGGATCGTCAGCATCGCGGCCACGCCAAAAGCAATGCCCGCGACGCCAATCAACGCCCGCAGGCGATGACGCCGCAAATTAGTAAAGACCAGACTCAGGAAACGCATGGCTCAGGATCACACCGCAACAGACCGCCACACTTGGGGCGGAGGCACCACCGCGGATCGCGTGATCCGGCTGGCGTTGACTGCAAAATACTCGCGATGGAAATCGCGCAAATAGTTCCAGCTAGACCGTCTCGCCGTCAGCTGATCCAAGGCGGCCTCAGCCTGCCCCAACAGTCGCTCGATCCGACGCGCGGTGGCTGGAATACCCATGACGTGCACCAGATTAGGGCGCGTCAGCTCCCGATCACGTCCCGCCGTCTTACTGCCCGTATCACTAGCCCCCATGACGCCAAGATCCCCCAAATCATCTAACGCTTGAAACGCCAAACCCCAGTAAAGGCAGACCGCCTTCAAGCAACGCCCTTCCAGCGCATCCGGCTGGGCCACCAGCGCCGGGAAATAGACGGCCAACCAAAACAAAGCTCCGGTCTTCGCGGCCGCGATTCGACCAATTTCACGCCCCGACCGATCACTCTCGGCAAAAGCCAAATCTCGCGCCTGCCCCCCGACTAACCCCGAAACCCCCAAACAAGCATCAAGACAGGCCATCGCCGATAGCCGCACTGACAACGCCTCCTCGACGAGCGCAAATCCCGCGAGCGCATAGGCCCGGTTGATCAAAGCCAACGCCGCTAAGATCGTCGGCGCTTCGCCTTGCGATAAATGCGCGCAAGGCCGACCGCGGCGCGTATCGGAATCATCCATACAGGGCAGGTCATCCAGCAACAACGATGCGAGGTGATAGTATTCCACCGCCGTGGCCAACTGCAGCGAACGGCCTTCGTCCATCCCGTGAGTCATAGCCGCCGCATGCACCAACCGAGCGCGCACCAATTTACCCGGATTATTGATCGCCTGATCCAGCACCGCCGCCAGTCGAGGCTCGGTCTTCGCGCCAACCGGAGCATGCTCCAACAACGCTTGAACAATCGGGTCGGCGGAAGGAAGAGATAGAATGGGAGCAACCATTACAAATTTTACTGCGGTTTAAAGTGAGGCGAAGCCGAGACGTTACGCCTTCGCGGAACCGAGCCGCCCCTGCAGATGGAAGAGCACGGTCACCTCGGGGTTAACTTTCAGGGCGAAAAATAAGCGGATGATCGGCAGGCCAAACTTCTGGGTATCAATGACCACCTCCCCATCGATTATCATGACCTCCCCCTCCGTCATGACTTGGACCGGAAACTGCAATGGCTGCGTCACCCCGTGGAAGGTGAAACTCCCGGTCGCGACGTATCCCCCCTCCGGGTCTGCCGCTAATTCAGAAAGCTTAAAATGACCATCCGGGAACTTCTCTGTCTCCTGCCAATCGTGCATGTTTTTATCACGCTTGTCCTCTCCTGTCTTCACATCCGAAAAGCGAAAAGCGAGTTCTGCGGAGGTCACCTGGGGAGTCGCGCCGTCGACCTCAACCGTCACATCATATTGATCTAGGTGACCAACGAAGGAGCCCACCGTGGCTTTCACGTCCACTTCAATCCGCGACTCCTGATAATCCACCACGAGCGGTCGGTCCGCCGCCATCGCCCCAGTCGCCATCCCAACCATGCAAAGGAATCCCCCGAAACGTTTTGGTATCATAGAAACCACCTTACTCCCTTTGCATGAATCCAAGATGAACCCCCCATGAATAGGTGTTCATTTAAGGTCCGCCCCAAGTCGCTCCCCTTCACCGCCCCAGCAATTTCTTCAGATCAAAATCCCCTCGAAACTTCACCGACAACCCGAGATCATGCCCGTCCGGGCCATAGATCCACTTCAACGCGACCCCCATCCGCCAGTCGCCTTTGGAGTGGAAAGTGAACCGATCCGGGATTCGAAAAATCACGGCCGGCCGCAACTGCATTCGATCCTGCGACGTGTCCCCCATCAGCGCCGTCGTCGCGTAAATCGCCTCAAACGTATACACCCGCTACCCGCGCTGCCACACCATGCCGCCCGTCAGCGTGTTAGCGTCATCGCCAAACTCATTCTGCTCTAGCGCACCGCCAATATGGGAACGCCGCCCTAGATCCATTCCTGTGCCCCAGAAAACCTCCGCCCCCGGCCAACGCTCAATCTCCCGCGTAAACGTCACCGCCGGCATAATGTGTTTAAACCCATCCGTAAGCTCCTCCGGCGGATGATCCAGCGGATGCGTGTAGCGTAGTCGTCCCGCCATCTGCCACCCCGGCACCAGCGTCCAACCCGGCCGATACTTCGTCGTGACCTGCACTGCTGAGATCCCCCATTCCTCGCCCACTTTTACTTCATCAAATCCATGCGAAACATACCCTTCCAATTCCGCCGAAACATCCCACCGATCCGTCAGCCCGTAACGCAACCCCACCGGGGCCCGCAGGTAACTCTTCCGGTGAAAGTCCCCAAAATACGGATGCACCAACAGACTTAAATGGTTCTTCTCCTCCGTTCCCGGTAACACCCCCTCAAACACTCCGCGAATCTCCCCATCGATCTCCCGCATCGTATCCGACCCCCCGCGTTGCATCGCGACCTCATCCTGCCCCCGTGCCACTAGGCCCCCACCCCACGCCGAGCCCTCCCATTAGAATAATACGAGTCGAAAACGAGCAGACAGAGCGAAATGAAAACATGGTAAGACCGGGTTGATCCCCCCCCCAGTCTACCGCCTAGAAATGACCCTCGATTAATCCCCGCATGACAAACCGGTAATTTTCGCGCGAGCCGCGTTTCTCCGCAATTTTGATTCGCCCCCATCCCCCGTAAGTTCTGTGCTACTCCTTTTCCATGGCAGATCCCAAACCCTTCATCTTCGTTTGCGGCCCCGATGACTTCCTCGTCGGTCGGCTCGGTCGTGAGCGCTACGATGAACTGGCCCAAGAAATCGACGAAGAATTTTCCCGCGAAACCATCAGCGGCTTCGCTGGCAACGTCGCCGAGGTCGAAGCTGCCGTTAACAGTTTCCGCGAGGCCGTGCAGACCATTTCTATGTTCGGTGGTCGCCGCCTCGTCTGGCTCAAAGACGTTAATTTTCTCGCCGACTCCGTCACCGGTCGCGCCGAAAGCACCCTCAAGCAGGTCGAAGAGCTCCAACGCCTCCTCGGGTCCAACGACCCCGCCAATGTCGCGATTCTCGTCACGGCCGCCCCCATCGATCGTCGCCGCAGTTTCCCCAAATGGGCCGAGAAAAACGGCGACTTCGCCCTCGTCGGTGGCGACGGCGATGCCTCCGCTCTTGCCGGCGTGCTCTTGGCCGAAGCCCAAAAACTCGAGATCGCCATCGAGCCCGGCGCCGTCGAACTCCTCCTCGCCAAAGTCGGTGCCAACACCCGCCTCCTCGTCGAAGAGGTGCGCAAACTCTCCGCCTACGCCGAAGACGGCGAAGCCATCACCGAAGCGTCCGTCGCCGAGCTCACGCCCAATGTGGCCGAGGGTGATTTCTTCGAAGCCGCCGAGGCCTTTTTCAGCGGCGATATTAAATGGACCCTCGCCGCCCTGCATCGGCACTTTTTTACCGGCGGCGACGCTCGTCCGATCATTAGCGCCCTCCAAAACCGCAATCGGATCCTCCTCCAAGTTCGCGCCCTCATCGACGCCGGCGAGGTGCGCCTCGGCCCCCGCGGCCTCGATGGCCTGAAACAGGCCCAAGGCAAATACGCCCAACACTTCGTCGGCGCAACCGCCAAAAGTTCCTTCAATCTCTTCACCCAAAACGCGTGGTATGTGGGCAAACTCGCCAGTGGCGGCAAACTCCCCACCACCCGTCGTCTGATCGACAACCAGCAAGAGTTCCTTACCGCCTTTGCCGAGATTATCAAACGCCCCCGCGAGCAAGAAGACGTCCTGCGCGACATGGCCGTCCGCTGCCTCGCCGCCTAAGCTCTCGGATTTAACCGAGTGATCGTTCAGCCATCCTCATCTTTCTATTCCACCGATGCTGATGTTCTCTATCAGGATGAAGTTCCGATGCCGTCTGATCCTAGGCCTGTTGCTGGCCACCGCCGCGTTGGTTCGAGCCGAGGATTCTCTGCAGGTGGGAGTGGCCTTCGCCGACATCACCCCCATCGCTGGGGTTGACGAGATGGTGGCGATGGGCGGCCGACAAGCCTTGGTGCACAAAATCCACGACCCGCTCTACGCCAACGCCGTGGTATTTAAACAGGGCGAAGATCGCGTCGCTTTGGTGAGCCTAGACTTGATCTGGGTCGAGCCCGAGGTCCTGAAATCAATCCGGGATGGCATCACGCAGGAGACCGGCATCACTCAGGTCATCTGTGCCGTGACCCACACCCACGGATCAGGCCGACCTCCCGTTGCCACCGCCGCCAAAATAATTCCGCAGGCCATCGCCGCCGCGGTGGAAGCAAACACCACGCTGGAACCCGCCCGCATCGGCTACGGTCGCGGCGAACTCCATGAAGGCTACAACCGCCGGGTGGTGAAATCCGACGGCACCGTCGAGATGCTCTGGAACAACCGTGATCGCCTGCCCACCTCTCCCGTCGATCCGGAGGTTGGAGTGCTTTCGATCAAGCGTCTCCGCGATGACTCCACGCTCGCGACTTTAGTGAATTACAGTGTGCACCCAGTCATCAGCATGAACTTCGAGGAGTTGATTGTATCCGCCGACTATCCCGGCGCGATGGCGCGCAAGGTCGAGGCGGAGCTCGGCGGTCGATGCATCTTCCTTCTCGGTGCCGCCGGCGACATCAATCCGTTCGACGCGGACATGTTTCGCTATGCAACCGAAGACGAAACTTTCGCGGCGATCGACCGGTTGGCCGAAAAACTGGCCACCGTGGTGAAACAGATCGCCCGAGACACCACGGTCTTTCATGCCAACACCGCGCTCTCCTACGAACAAGTCGATGTGCCGATGGCACTGCGAGAGGACGGCCTGCATGGAGACAAAAGCCTCAAGGTCGAGCTCGACACTTTCGTAATCGGAGGACGCTTTGCCATGGCCACCATCGCCGGTGAACCCTTCGTCGAATTGGGCCTGAAGCTGAAACGACGCAGTCCCGCCGCCGCCACTTGGGTCATCGCCAATTGCAACGACTACCACGGCTACATTCCCACCACTCAAGCCACCACCGAGGGCGGCTACGGCGCCGCCAGCGGCACGATCCTCGAAGTAGGAGCCGGCGAAAGGTTGATCAATCAGGCCGTGGTCAGCATCCACCACCAGTTAGGTTTAGTGAAACCACTCGAATAACCGCGGCTGCAGCGAAGCCGACTCGCCTTCATCAGCTTAACGTCATCCCGCTCCAACCTCCCCGTCTTATTCATCTACGCAATCGCCCCATTACCACCTTCTTACAAGTTGGACAAATCGTGTGGGAAAGTTGAGGTGATGCCTCTTGTTCGAGTAGGCCGAGTTCGCGCACCGCGACTTCTATCGGCGACCAGTCCTGGGCCGAAGTGGCCACCAAATTACACCAACTGCAGGTCCTCACAAAGTTCTGATTTTGCGCCTCATCGGAATCTGCGCCTCATCGGAATCGATCGCCAAACATGGATCATACGCTTCCGACCGAATCAAAGTGGTTTCGAACTCCAGGTTCCCACTTTCATGACGCCGAATCGTCATCGACAACCATCGCCGCAGAGCCGGCGCATCACACCGAAAGGTGAAACAGATCGGCCGCTCTCAACGAACCCGACCAACCAGTATTCGGTAACGTTTTTTTTCAACGACTGATCCCGGATACTAGCCCAGAGGTTCTTCCCCCACATCTGGTCTCCGTCCACCGCTTCACCCCCGTTGGCTTCCGCAAATCTCTGCCAACCGTCGGTTGAGCCATATGACGTAACCTTCGGCAGTGGTTCGATAAACCACGGTCTCAAGCTCGTGGTCTAATTGGGGAGGACTGTGAGCGGTTATAACCATGGGGTCACCCGAGAGCGGGCCTCGAACCCTTCGCCCTCAGCCGAGTCGAGCAAACGTTTTCCGCCGCATTCAAAATCTCCCTTTTAGCCATTTCAGTGAGATCGTGCGGCGTCCCCCGCCCAATACCGTGACTCTGCACCTGCGCCCGGGATCGCCCAACCCTCGGCAGCCACGAGTGAATCGACCGCTCCAGCCCCTCATCGCGACCCGACTGCTTCGGGCGCTCCAGTCCACTCGGTTCAATCCCCCCGCCTCTTCGATCCTTGAAGTTCCGCGAGCATCTTCTCCTGACAAGTCGGGCAAATCGTGTGCGAGAGCTGCGGTAAATCGTCCGCTTCGAGTAACCCGAGATTACGCACGCCTTGCTCAACCGGAGCCCAGGTATTCTGGCCCGTGGCCATCAACTGACACCAACTACAAATCCTCACGAATTGATCGTTCCGCGGCGCGTCCGCTTTGAGCAAATCGACCGGTTCGCGGGCTTCTTCTCGGTTTAAAGTCGACCCAAATTCTAAGTCGCCACTTTCGTGAAGTCGAATTTCCATCGTATACCAACGGCGACGGTCAGGCGCGTCGCAGCGGAAGTCGAATGACACCGCGTAGCCCTCCCGAGCTCGCTCGATCAGAGACTGGTAGAGAGATTTAAGAGACCGACCCTCGATGCAGTCCCTCAGATTACTACCGAGAAAACGGTCATCCGCTAGGGCTTCCCCGGCGTTGGCCAGGGCAAAACTGCGCCAAGCCTGATTGAACCATGTAAGTCGACTCTGAGCATCGATTCGGTAAATAATCGGCTCCATTTTCCCTCCTAAACTCAGACAAGTTTCATTAATGCTATTCATGGCTAAAACAGTGCCTTTTCTGTTAGCAAAACTCCGAAATTATTCAAGGCCCATCTAGCGGCCGGGGCCTTACTCTTGGATCATCGTAAGCCATTAAAACTGAGCTTGAGCGCTTTCGATCTTTCAGCCGTTCCGGCCTACGCTCAAACCCGCCGACGCGCCCGTGATTCCGCTATCAGGTCCTTCTGACAAGAGGGGCAAATACTGTGGGTAACCTGAGGTAATTTGTCCCCCGCCATCGTATTCAACACCTCTACCGCCGCCTCGGCCGGTAACCAAGCGTCTGGCGGCACCGCGACACACTGACACCAACTGCACAGCCTCAAGAACAACCCGCCCAACTCCTCCGAGGTTTCATCCTGAGGTTTCGATGTCCACGCTTCAGTCTTCACGCCCCGGGAGGAAAACTCCACGATCTCGCCATCGGGCGAATAGATCGACATCGTAAACCAACGTCGCATCTCGCTGGTATCACTCCGGTAATCGAATAACGCCGAACCTCCCTTCCTCGCTCGATCGACCAACGTTTTGAAAATCGACCGGATCGACGGATCCCCAATGCAATGAGTAAGCTTTTTTCCGACCTCGAGCCGATCGAAAGACCTTCGGCCACTGGCATCTGGCGCGGCACTTTCCCACTGCTCATCCAACCTTAGAACTCGATCCTCAACATCGAGGCAAAAGAGAAGGGAGGCCGAAACTGCGCCAAGGGTTTCGGCGCGGGTAGGTTCAACTCGGATAGATTCTGACATCTTTGTAGGGTGTATACCCTACTTACTATCTTTCTAAAAACAAGCCCTAAATAGGGTGAGATAGACTTACCGCATCGAAAAACATGGCTAACATTAGCCCTGCTCCCGAACCGTTGAATCCCGACAAAAGATATTGGCAGGCTCGGGCGCGACCTGACACGGTCGCCGGCCCGCTATGCCAAAAACGTCCGCTTCCACTCCTCCCGCCATCACCAACGTCCTCGCCGAGCGCTACGCTTCGCCTGCCGTCAAAGCCATCTGGTCCCCCACCGGGCGCGTTCAAATCGAGCGAGACTACTGGATTGCGGTCATGAAGGCCCAGCGCGACCTCGGCATCGCCATCCCCGCCGCCGCCATCGCCTCCTACGAGAGGGTGAAGGACCAAATCGACCTCGCCTCCATCGACGCCCGTGAGCGCGTCACGCTCCACGACGTCAAAGCCCGCATCGAAGAATTCAACGGTCTCGCCGGGCACCAGACTATCCACCTCGGCCTCACCTCGCGCGACCTCACCGAAAACGTTGAACAGCTCCAGATTCACCGTTCCCTCGGCGTCGTGCGCCAAAAAACCGCCGCCGCTCTCCTCGGTTTCGCCAAACGCGCCAAACAATACCGCAAGCTCCTCCTCACCGGCCGCACTCACAACGTCCCGGCCCAACCCACCACCCTCGGTAAACGCTTTGCCATGTTCGGCGAAGAACTCCTCGCCGCGTTTACTCGCTTCGACGAACTTACCGCCCGCTACCCCGCTCGTGGCCTCAAGGGCGCCGTCGGCACCCAACTCGACCAATTTACCCTCCTCGGCGGCGATCCCCAGAAGGTCGCCCGGCTCGAAGCCAAGGTCCTCAAACACCTCGGCTTCTCCCGCGCCCTTGGCGCCGTCGGCCAGGTCTACCCCCGCTCCCTCGACTTCGAGGTTGTATCCGCCCTGCACCAGATCGGTGCTGCCGCCGCCAGCTTCGCCACCACCCTCCGCCTCATGGCTGGCCAAGGTCTTCTCACCGAGGGGTTCCAGAAGGGCCAAGTCGGCTCCTCCGCGATGCCGCACAAGATGAACGCCCGCAACTGCGAGCGCATTTGTGGCTTCTCCACCATCTTGTCCGGCTACGTCACCATGACTTCAGCCTTGGCCGGCAATCAGTGGAACGAGGGCGACGTCTCCTGCTCCGTCGTGCGTCGTGTCGCCCTCCCGGACTCGTTCTACGCCATCGACGGCCTCCTCGAGACCCTCCTCAACGTGCTCCATCAGGTCACCGTGTTCCCCAAGGTCATCGCCGCAGAATCCGCCCGTAACCTCCCGTTCCTCGCCACCACCACCATCATGATGGCCGCCGTCAAGAAGGGGGCTGGACGCGAAACCGCCCACGCCGCGATCAAGGAACACGCCCTCGCCGCCGCCGCCGCTATCCGCGAGGGCAGAGAGTCCGCCATGGTCGATCGCCTCGCTGCCGACGACCGCCTCAGCCTCTCCGCCGCGGAAATTAACGCCATCCTGAGCGACACCGACTGCTTCGTCGGCGCCGCTCTCACCCAGGTCAATACCTTCGCTGAGACCGTTCGCGCCACCACCCGTCAGGTCAAAGGCGCCAGCTCCCTCAAACCCGGCAAACTCCTCTAAGGTTTCATTCATCCTTGCCACCCGCCGAGACGCCACCCCACTTTCTTCCCTCACGCTCATAGCTCCCTTTCCCGAATTTTTAAGACACAAACACCATGGCAGAAGAACTCGTAGGTAATGTTTTGGTAGGCCAATCAGGAGGCCCTACCGCCGTCATAAACGCCAGCATCGAAGGCGTTGTGGCCGAAGCACTCAATCATGATTGCATCGAAGAGATTTACGGCACGCTCAACGGCGTTCTCGGAATTCTTAACGAAGATTTCATCGATCTCGCTTCCGAGTCGCAACAGACCATTCGTGGTCTTCGCCACACCCCCGGTGCGGCACTCGGCACTTGCCGCTACAAGCTGAAGAACCAATCCGATTTCGAGCGCGTGCTCGAAGTCTTTAAAGCGCAAAACATCCGCTACTTCTTCTACGCTGGCGGCAACGATTCCCAGGACACCGCCGACAAGATCTCCAAGCTTGCCCAAGAACAGGGCTACGAGCTCCGCGTCATCGGTATCCCCAAGACCATCGATAACGATCTTGCCGTCACCGACCACTGCCCCGGCTACGGTTCCGTGATCAAACACGTGGCTACCACCGTTCGCCAAATGTGCTGCGACCACGAGGCCATGGGCCAAGGTGATCTTGTCTCCATCCTCGAAGTCATGGGCCGCAACGCTGGCTGGATCGCCGCCGGAGCCTCCCTCGCTAAACGCCGTGACTTTCCGCACGATCCTCCCCACATCATTCTCCTCCCCGAGGTGGCCTTCTCTCACGAGAAGTTCATCGCCGACGTGCAACGCACCTTGAAGCGTGAAAAACACTGCTTCGTCGTGGTGGGCGAAGGGCTCGTTGATGCCGATGGCAACTACGTCGCCGCCGCAGAAGCCACTGACGCTTTCGGACACGCCCAACTCGGTGGCGCCGCCGACTTTCTCCAAAGTCTCGTCGAAGCCAACATCCCGGGCGTCAAAGCTCGCACCGCCAAACTCGGTATCTCCCAACGCTCCGCTGTGACCAACGGTTCGAAGACCGATGCCGATGAAGCCTTCATGGCTGGCCAAGCCGCTGTTCAAGCCGCCATCAACGGCGAAACCGACAAGATGATCACTCTCCTCCGCGGTGACGGCGACGCCTACACTTGCGAAACTGGCCTGGCTCCTCTCCACGAAATAGCCAATGGCGTGAAGAAACTCCCTCGCGAGTGGATCAACGAAGACGGCATTTCCATGAACTTTCAGTTCGTGCGTTTCGCCACTCCGCTCATCCAAGGCGAAACCGAAGTCCCTCACGACCTCGGCCTCCCGATCTTCTCCAAGCTCGACAAGGTCCGCGTCGATCGCCTCCTGCCAGCCTACGAGGCCTAAACCAACTCCGGTAAATTATTTCGAAAGCCGATCTCATCTAGAGGTCGGCTTTTTTCTGCCCCAAACCCTCTACCTATCAAAACGACTCCAGCACGTCAGCCTCCAGTGCATGAGACTTTGTTCTTCAGTCACCCAGAGGGCACCGACTTCATCACCCTTTCGGGGCGCACCGTTCCGGCGCACCATCTACGCGCTCACGCGCTCTATCGTGTTCATTCGTGATTAAAAAACAATCCAACCCGCCCTCCTCGGCCGCACGCTCCCCCGTGATCATCGCTATCGCCGGTCCCTCGGGCTCAGGCAAGTCCACCCTCGCCCACGGCCTCGCCGCCAAACTAGGCCCCGAGCACTGCCAGTGCCTCGAACTGGACAACTACTATCGCGACCTCAGCCACCTTAGCCCAGCTGAGCGCGCCGCCCAAGATTTTGATCATCCCGATGCCTGGGAGGGCGAACTCCTCGTCCGCCAGATCGCCGACCTCAAACGAGGCCAGTCCATCACGATGCCGCAATACGATTTCAGCGCTCACGCTCGCGCCAAATCCACCCGGGCAGTCATCCCCACGCCTTACATCATCCTCGAAGGCCTCTTCGGCCTCTGCTACCCCGCACTCCACGCCCTCATCGACCTCGCCGTCTTCATTGATATCCCAGACGACGTTGCCTTGGCGCGTCGAATCCAGCGCGACGTCATCGAGCGCGGGCGCACCCGCGAATCCGTCATCCAGCAATTCGAGACCACCGTGCGCCCCGCCGCCGAAAAACATATCCGCCCCTCCGCCCCATTCGCCCAACTCCAACTCACTTGCCACGGCGACCTCACCCAAAACCTAGCTCAAATCACCACCCAGCTAGCCAAAACCCCTCCCCCTCGCCCGAGTTAAAAAATATCCCGTGAGTCAGCCCTCCGTGGCTTACGTTAAAAAACAACCCTGCTCCTCCGTATAAAAATAACTTCAGGGCGTAGTCGGTAGACGAAGCCTTTCGTGTCCATTCGTGGTTAAAAATAGCCCGGCCTCTCCGCCCCAACCGCGCCCCCCTACCCCTGTTCCAACCAGACTTCGCCCGCGCTCGCCAAGTCCATCGCGGCCCCGCCAAACGCGTTAAGGTTCACCGCTGCCAAATCCAACCGGCCCGCATTCACCTGCACCTGTGGATAACCCGCGGCACTCGCGCCATACAATCCCGGATACGCCGCGATCGCCTGTGGCCAAACCGCTTCCGGCCAACCCGACAATCCTGCGAAATAGTGATGCCCATTGCGCTCCACCGAGGCATTGCCCAACGCCGCTTGCACGGCCAAATCCTGCGGCAACGCAATCGGTCCCACGTTCGATAAATCCTCCCCACTCATCTGCAAAGCCAACGACGGATCAAGCTGCATCCTCTTCGCCAACAAACACCGATTGGCCAAACCGTGAATCACCCCTTTGCAGTTCTTATGACTCACGCCGATGTAGCCCAAATCCAGTGCCCGGCGCAAATCGCCCGCCGTCGCCCCTGACTCGTCGATAAGCATCGGCGGATGATCACGCCACTCCGCCAAACTCGCGCCCACGCCCTCATCCAGCGACTGCGCTCGATGCAGCGGCTGCTCCACAAACATCAACCGCGACCACAATCCCGCCAACCCGGGACGCTGCCGCGCCAATTCCCAGAATTCTCGAAAAGGTTCGATCGAAGTAAACGTCTCGTTGCCGTCGATACTCGTCACGTAATTACCGCCCGTCTCTTCCTCGATCAACCGCACGATGCGCTCCAACCGATCCAACGCCGCGCCTGGTTCCCCAGCCACTTTGATCTTAAAATCGTGCAATTTGTAGTGCCGACACACCGCCCTTAAACTCACCGGTAAATCATCCGCCGGTCGCTCATCATCCGGAATATCCGACTCCTCCAACGGATCCGCTAAACCCACCGTATGTCGGCTAGCGACGGTCGCCAAAGCCTTCGCCGGCATGCCCTCCGATGGCTGCATGTTCGCCAATTCCGGGTGCAAGTCCGCCAACTTCACTCCCAGCCCATTGTCCCTCAGCACCGCGCCCACGGTCGCCCCGTGTCGCCGACAATACGCGTCGATCAGCGCTCGCTCCACAAACGTGACCCCAAAATTTGCCAACAACGGCGGAATCCCCGCCTCCTTTGCCCATTCGTCCTGCTGCACACTGATAGCATGCACGAGTGCGTGCACCGTCGCCGCCGTCACGCCCTGCGCCGCCGCCCCCGCCTCGGCGAGCACTCGGCGCATTTCCTCAATCTCATCGTCCAGCCCCCGCGCGGCATCTTTCGTGAACCACTTCGGCGGCAGATGATCCGCCGATTGCCCGCTCACCCGCTCACCATCGATCGTCGCCTCAATTTCAAGCCACACGTGCGGGACCTGCGTCATCACCGCGATGCCATAACGGAATGGCAGACGCGTGTGCAGTTCCCGGTGCGACCAACGCAAGCGATGAAGGGTAATCATCCCGTGACTATTAGAACATCCTCCTGCCGCTCAAACGAATCCGCCAAAGGATTTGCGCTTTTATCTCCAACCCAAAAATATCCCCTCACGCCCCCCCCTCAACTCTACCCCCTCCTGCCGTGCCTCTCACCCCTCCGTGGCTAAAAAAGTGTACCCAGTTCGCTTGCGCCACCGCTCTCCTATCCTCCGCGATCACGATTCCCGCCGGCGCCGCGGATCGTCCCAACGTCCTCATCCCCAACCTTTAAGCTCCTAAACGTGGGTCGGGCTTTACGCCCGATACTCAGTGCGTCAGCCCGCTACCCTTCGCCTTAAATGAACAACCACCCTGCCTCTCGACAAACAAAAGAACAACTCTATGCGTAAGCCCAACAGTGCGTAGCCGGTAGACGGAGCCTTTCGTGTCCATTCGTGGTTAAAAAAATACCCTGCCTCTCAGTCCTTTCCCCTCAGTCCCCCTATCGTGAAAAAATTCTCCCTCCTCCTCACCGCCCTCACCCTCCTTGCCGGCCCCGCCACCCTCACCACCGCCAAGGCCCCCAACGTCCTCTTCATCATCTCCGATGACCAAGCGTGGAACGACTACGGATTCATGGGACACCCCACGATCGAGACCCCCCATCTCGATCGACTCGCCGCCGAGTCCCTCACCTTCACTCGCGGCTACACGCCCATCGCCGTCTGCCGTCCCTCCCTCGCGACCCTGGCGACCGGACTCTACCCCCATCAGCATCTCGTCACCGGCAACGACCCCAGTATCACGCTACCCAAAGCCAACTCGACCCAAGCCCGCAAAAACCCCGCCGTCGCGCCCATCTACGAAGCCATCGTCGCCAACTTCGCCCGCCAACCCAACTTCATCCGCGACCTCACGTCCCGCGGTTACCTCGCGCTGCAAACCGGCAAATGGTGGGAGGGCAACCCCAAGGAAACCGCCGGTTTCACCCACGCCATGACCCAAGGAAATCCCGGTCGCCACGGCGACGTCGGCCTCAAAATCAGCCGCGAAGGTCACGCTCCCATCACTGCCTTCCTCGATGAAGCCGGCGAGGCCGAGCAGCCCTGGCTGATCTGGCACGCCCCCTTCCTTCCTCATACCCCCCACACTCCCCCCGCCGAACTGCTCGCTCACTACGCCAAAATCACCCCCAACGAAGCGACCGCCCGCTACTACGCCAACGTCGCTTGGTTCGACCAAACCTGCGGCGAACTCCTCGCCGAACTCGACGCCCGCGGCGAACGCGACAACACCATCATCATTTACACCTGCGACAACGGCTGGATCCAAAGTCCCGTGAATAACCGCTTCGCTCCCCGCTCGAAAGTCACCCCCTACGAAGGCGGTATCCGCACGCCCATCATGGTTTCATGGCGCGGTAAAATCACTCCGCTCCGCGACGACACACATCTCGCCAGCAACATCGACCTTTGGCCCACGATCGCCGCGCTCCTCGGCACCGAAACGCCCGCCAACCTCACCGGCATCAACCTCACCGATCCCGCCGCCGTCGCCGCGCGCATCACCCTCTACGGCGAACAATTCGATCACGACATCGCCAATGTTTATATCCCGTCCGCCAGTTTAGAATCCCGTTGGACGATCGACGGTTACTGGAAACTCATCGATCACGTCAATTCCGCCCCCGAGCTATTCGACCTCTCTCAAGACCCCGCCGAGACCAATAACCTCGCCAAGCAACACCCCGGCAAAGTCACCACCCTCCGCGCCAACCTAGACGCCTGGTGGACCCCCATCTACCCCACCCCCCGCGGCGACCGCTCCACCCCCCTGACTCCCTAGGGCGTCGCTCGACAACCCCCAATCCTGCCCCTCGGTGTAGCGGCGTTGCTCGACAACGCCCGATCCTGCCCCTCAGAGAAAACCAGCCACATCCCAGCCCCTCCCGTGGCACCGTGCTTCAGCCCGCGCCCCCTGCCTCCCGGTGCAACGGTGTCCTGCCTCCCAGAAAAAACCCGCCACATCCCAGCCCCTCCCCCTCCGCGCCCTTTGCGCCTTCGCGTTAAAAAAACGCCCTGCCCTCTCGGCTCTGTTTCCTCCGTTCCCTCCTGTAAAACGACCTACTCTCGGCACCGCTTCGTTCCCTTCTGTAAAAAAGAAGCAGCGCGTGAGCCCCGCCCCGCCCTCCCCCGCAAAACGCTCAATCCGTCTTCGACTTCTCGAGCTCCGGCCAAACCCGGATCCCGCGCAACTCCGCGGCCGCCAAATCATAGACTTCGCGACGACTCACATAGCCCGCGTAGTCCATCACCCCTGCAGGAGACTTTTCACTGCTCACGAGGAAATCTGCTTCCGGCGGATAACAAGCCACGGTGATCTTCTCATAAAACGCCGCATCCGCCTTCCCCGCGCCATCGACCGCTGTCGGCCACGCATCCCGATTACTCGGCACTTCCGCAGATTGGTAACGTAAATCCGCACTCCAGCGGATGTGATCCGAAGTATTGGGCGTCGAACAATGCGGCGTGCGATTGGTCATGAACACCACGCCACCTCGAGGACAACTTGCCGTAATGGCTTTGCCCGGATCATCCGGCAAATCGTCATCCTTGATCACCAGGAAGCCCCGACTACCCCCTGCGTGATGACGGACCACATTTCCTCGATGCGTCCGCGGTAGAATTTGCATGCAGCCATTCGTCACCGTCGCATCCACCAACGGCACCCAACACGTGATAATCATCTCCCTGTCGCAGTGTTCGGCAAAGTATCCACTATCCTGATGCCAAGGCATAATGCCTCGACCGATTTGCGGCAACTTCGGACGAATCCGATAAGCCGACGATGCCACCACCTCAGTAGTCGCCAACAACCCTCGCACCGCCGCGAGCAGCTTCGGGTGCGCGATCAAATCAAACATCTCTGGCGAGTGAAACCCACCGCCTCGTAGGCCCTCCAAGTGCCCCATCAAGGCTTCACCGTTTTCTTTCGAATCCCGGTAAATCGCCGCCAATCGCTGATCGAACTCTAGGTCCTCATGCAGACTCTCCAACGTCCCCTCCGCCTGGAGTTCTCGGGCCCGCTGATCAATCGCCCCGTGCAACGACTGTCGCAGCGGCTCCAACTCCGCCGGATCAAAAACATCCGGCACAATCAAGAAGCCTTCTTGGTTAAAATGATCGACCTGTGCCGGGCTAAGCGAAGTGAGCGTATCCATGATATCCCCATCCACCCACAAAACGCCCCCGCCCTCAATCCGCGATCAACGCCTCCCCCCCCCGTGGCGCCGTGCTTTAGCCGGCGTCCCCTGCCTCCCGGTGTAGGGGCGTTGCTCGACAACGCCCGATCCTGCCCGTGCGTCAGCCCAATCCAAAATCTCCATTTCGCCAATCGAGCAATCCCACCCCCCCCCCCCCCCCCCCCCCCCCCCCCCCCCCCCCCCCCCCCCCCCCCCCCCCC
>Ga0208413_1000452_pt1 | contig 31037 bp, 27 predicted proteins | sample AntAceMetag02UKD_FD_184761 | JGI IMG/M metagenome (GOLD analysis project Ga0208413, IMG submission 184761) | Saline lake microbial communities from Ace Lake, Antarctica - Antarctic Ace Lake Metagenome 02UKD (SPAdes) (version 2) | ecosystem: Environmental > Aquatic > Non-marine Saline and...
CTCGGTGAGGTCGGGTTCGATTTTGCGAACGTAGTCAGTCTCAAGTTGCTCCCATTCGCCGAGAATACGGGCGACCTGATCGGGCGCAGCTCGGCTGGCTTGAAGCCCCACCGGCGGTTCAAAATCGTCAATTTCGAGCCGCAGTTTTTTGGTGGCGGCGTCGGCGCGGAAGGCCGTTATCTGGGTGGTGGCGGCGGCGAAGTCGAAACCGAAGCATGTGGAAAAAGTGAGGTCGTCGGGCAAGGCGTGTTCTTGGCGATCAACAAACTGCCAGAAGGCAGACTTGTATTGGCCATCGTCGGCAAACAGAGCCCAGCGCACGAACAGTTTTGCTTGGTCGAGCCAATCGGCAAGAATCGCAGGATCTGATGGCGAGGGATGGGTGAACAAGAAGGCGAAATCGATAGCCGGGGGCAGAGGGGGCGGGGACGGAGCTGATGCGGCCACGTCGGGAGAATCGGCCTCAGGCTTGGCCGCGGTCCCGGGAGTGGCTGAGTCAGGTTCAGCGGGAAGGGGAGGCGGGGGCGGAGGGAGGGGAGGCAGTCCTTCGACGTCGATTAAGTTGTCGATGAATTGGCATTCATCGTAGAAGCGGGCCAGACCTTGGATGGCCCAACTGGGCAGGGCGGGGGCGCGGCGGAGGAGTCGTTCGGTGATTCGCTTGGTGTTGGAGTGAAACCCAAGATCGGGGGGAGTTGAGTTATTGAATGGATGGAAACCACGACCTAAAGTGGGTCTGATGCCGAACGAGGCATTTAGATCATGGAAGGCAAAAACGGTTGAGCTGTCGGGACTGCTGAGTCCGAAGTTAGGGAGGAATACCCGGCCATTTTTGCGGCGACCGGTGGGGTCTTTTTGATCCAATATTTGCCCGACGATATGATCTGATTTTAATCGTTTGTGGTGCGGTTCGACGACAATGAACCGGTCAGCGACGGCGGGTCGCCAAAGGTAGCGATCAGGAATGATCAAACGGATGAGTTCGAGCTGACGATAGTAGCTCCGGGCGAAGGCCACCGCGAACTGGCGATCGTGAGTGGTGATGATTTCAAACCCCGGGGCAGAGAGGGCGGTCCAGCGGAATGGGCGATCGGGTTCGACGTAAAAAGGGGGGAGCGCGACGACCTCCGCGTCGTTGGCCGGGGATTGTCCGAAGAGCGTGGCGCCGCCAAGTAATCCGAATAAAACCCCGAGGTGGTAGGTGAGGGGAATTCGGAGGGCGCGGCTCATTCGTCGTTACATCAGGTGGAGAGTTGGACTAAGAGGCGATGAGCCAATCACCGATTCGCTCCCATACGCCGTTGGACGGCCAAAGGATGACGACCCAGACGATGACGCAATTGATGTAACTCACAAATACGGCGGCACTGGCCATGTCCTTAACGCGTTTAGCCAAGGGGTGAATCTCTGGTCGGAGGTAGTCGATGGTCCACTCGATCGCGGAGTTGAGCAGCTCCACGATCATGATCAGGAGCAGGGACGAGATCATCACCGCAGTAGAAACCGCGTTGACCGGGAGGATGACCGCGAAGGGAATCAGTAGAATTACAAAAAGAAAGTCTTCGCGAAACGAAGGTTCGTGTTTGAGGGCCGCAAAAAAACCGTCGATCGAGTATCGAACGGACGCGATGAAGTTACGCAGATTACGTTGCTTCAGCTCGGTCGGCGCCGAATTCCCTTCGCTTGAGGCAGGGGAGGGGGGAGCGGACGGAGGGAGAGTGGCTGACACCCCCCGAGGTTTGGCGGAATTGCCTCGCGGCTAAAGCCCGAAGTTGACGGGGGAACGAAGAATCTAAGCCGCGGCGAAGGATAACCGACGCGCGGGACGGCGCGTGCCGATCGCGTTGCAGGTGAAATCGATCACTTCCTCACGGTAGCCACAGAAATCTAACACGCGGGTGAGGAAGCGCCGCTTGGTGGGGGTGTCGATGTTCATGATCGCCCAGCAGCGAGTGCCCGGAATTTGGCGGGCCTGATTGTGGTGGCATTGGGCGACGATGTCTTCGCGGGTGAGACTCAAATAGCGCCGGCCATGGTTGAGCGACGTGATGTAGGCTTCGAAATCTGCCGGATGCTGCGCGGCGACCCAGCCCAAGATGGCGAGGTATTTATCAGCATCGGTGAATTTGGTGCGGAAATCTGCGCTCAGGAGATAGTTGGTCAGGGGATCGTCTTGGGATGAACGCGAAACGGGGAGGTGAAGGAGGGCGGATAGGACGTCGTCGGGGCTTTGGTTGAAGTCGGAAGTGAGACGTTTGAGGGCCTGATAAACTTCGTCGGATACTTCGATATTTTTCATAATTCCACAGGTTAGACCGGTTTAGCGGTCTGACGATGGCCTTGCGACGAGCAGCGGAAACAACGCGACGAACCGGTTTATCGGTGCGATTAGTCGGTCAACGGGGGGAGGTCGTTGAAGTCGTAATCGGAGTAATCGTTGTGGATATCGGGGTAGCGCTTGTCCTGTTTATAGATTTGCATGATCCGAGCGTGCTGGACGTCGTCGGTCGGGAAAATTTTAGGAGGTTCCCCTTTGAGGAGGAGGGCGGTGTAGGCGCGACGGCGATCAACAATGCGGCGGATGACGAGCATGGGAGTGGAATGGTAGCCTGAGTGGGGCTGTTTTCCAAACGGAAGACTCCGATTGCGAGGGACAGGCCGTGGGGACGCGGTGAGGACCAGTGACTAGCTCCAGGCGTAGTTGAAGCTAATGGAGATACGGTTTTCGGGAACTTGGTTGGCGGGCACCTCGTGTCGGAGCCAGCTTTCGAAAAGGATGACGTTCCCGGCCTCGGCGGGGTAGGTGACGAACGTTTCATTCTCAGGAGCTCTCTTGGCTTTGCGGGGAGGGGCTGCCATAAAACGATCTAGACGCGGATCTTCGAATTTGATCCCGGGGCAACCCAGAGGGGTTTGCACGTAGTAGGAGCCGCTGATGAAAGAAAGGGGATGCAGATGTAAACTGTGGGTGGTGCCGGGAGGCATCATGTTGACCCAGCAATCGGTCATATAGACTTCGCGCCCACGAAGATCGAAATCCAGTTTCTTACTGTAGGCCCTGATGTGACGGTTGAGCCGCCGTTCGAGAGTCTCGAAAGTGCTGGAGAATTTGTGCAGCTGATTCATCGAGGCGTAACTCGTGTAACCGCCGGGGTAGTTGCTTTCGGACCACTTTCGGCCGGAATCGTCGAAGGCGCGGAGTTGGTCGCATTCGGTGGCAAGCTCGTCGTTGAAGCGGACGAGACCAGCCTTTTGCAAAGGCTCGCAGTAGATGAAGGTAGGAAAGTGAAGGTTGATCGGCATCAGGATAAGAAGATGAGAAAATTGACTGATTGAGACAATGCTGAGTTGTCGTGCCTACCGAACTCCGCCCATGAGTCGCTTCACCCAGGGCACGAGGGCAAAGAGCAGGCCAGTGGCTAATCCGACCCAAATGGCTTGAGCGAGGAAAAAATCGGTGAGGCTGGCAGGATCCGCTTCGTCAAAGTTACTGGCGAGAAGGCCCGCCAGCTTACTGCCGAGAGCCGCCGCCAGGAACCAAATGCCCATGACGAGGCCGGTGAGTTTGGCCGGCGAGAGTTTTGTCATGGTGCTCAGGCCGACGGGGCTGAGGCACATTTCACCGGTGGTTTGAAGAAAGAATAATCCGATCAACCAAACGGGACTGACTAACCCCTCGGCCGTCAGCTTGGCGGCAGGAATCATCCAAAGAAAAGAGAGTGCGACAAAAAGTAGCCCAATGCCAAACTTTGCGGGACTGGAGGGACTGCGGGTGCCGAGTCGAATCCATAACCAAGCAAAAAACGGCGCAAGGAGAACGACGAAGACGGAATTGACCGACTGCCACCAGGCGGAAGGAAACGCCCATCCGACAATACGATTATCGGTCAATCGATCGGCGAATAGTTGCACGGATGTGCCAGCTTGTTCGAATAGGGCCCAGAATACTTGAGCAGCGATAAACAGCACCAGGATCGCGGCCATGCGGCGACTTTCCACACTGGGTCTAAAGGCGAATAATAACACCGCGACGACTTGGGCAATAAAGAGTCCAACGACGATTATTTTATATCGATCGGAGAGAATCATTATCCCAATCAATGCCAGTGAGGCGAGCGCGACTAGTCCGAGTTTGCCCCAAGGGAGAGGTTCGCCTGCCGCATGGGACGGAGGCGCACCCACCTGAGCGAGAGTCCCGCGGCGTTGATAGTAAGTCACCAGACCGATACTCATCCCCACACCGGCAGCGGCGAAGGCCCAATGCCAGCTACTGCGAGGATCAACACCAATTTGAATCAGAAACGATTGGAATGAGGGAGCCTGAGCGAGGTAGCCGCAAACAATGGCCGACGCAAAGGCGCCGAGATTGATGCCCATATAGAAAATGGAAAATCCGGCATCGCGGCGGGCATCCTCGGGATCATAGAGGCTTCCGACCATCGTAGAAATATTGGGTTTCAATAGTCCAGTTCCAGTGGCGATGAGACAAAGGCCGAAAAAGAATGTGCCCGTGGTCGGCAAAGCCATGGAGAAATGACCGAGTGCGATAATGATTCCGCCCCACCAGACGGCGGTGCGAGCGCCGACAAAATTATCGGCAATGAAGCCCCCGAGGATGCAGAGGAGATACACACTCATGGTGTAGGACCCGTAGATGGAGGCTGCTTTTTCGGTGGAGAATCCGAGGCCGCCATCAACCACGGCGAGGGTCATGAACATGACCAAGAGTGCCCTCATTCCATAGTAGGAAAACCGCTCCCACATCTCGGTGAAGAATAGGGTGGAGAGACCGCGGGGGTGTCCGGCCCAACCTAGTTCAGTTGAACCGGATGGAGAGGGAAACGAAGGAGTAGGTTCGATCATGGCCTGATGGTGATCGAAGAGTTCTTGCTATTCAAAACGGGCGGTAGGTGGCAGCGGGCGCGTGGCGAGCATGAGCGCGTAGTGGATTTCGTGAGGAATCGAAAACTTAGCGCAGATTGAAGCGAGATGAGATGGGAGATTTTCGGAGTCGATTACGGGAAGATCAGAAAAGCCGAGGGTTTCTAATCGGGTCGCCATGACGGCAGTGAGGATGGTGTCCTTGGTGGCGGCGGCAGTCATCCAGAGGACGGCGGAGAGTCGCTGATCATCACGAGGTATTCTATTTTTAATGATATTGAGTGAGGGCGGAGATTCGACTTGGAGTGACGCGGCGCAAAGTCGCAATAAATCGGAAGAGGACGGGGCTGAAGCGACGAGGTTTTCCCATTCCGCATTAGTCACAAATTTGGAGTCGAGGGATTCAGAGACGACCCAGCGTGCCGTCGCGGCATCGAACGGGGGCAGCGAGGGAGCATCTTGTTGCAGACTATCCCGAGCAGTCGACACTGCGCCCGACTCGTGGAGGATTCTCCACCGCAGCGGGATGAGTTGAGAATCTTCAAAACGGTGGTTCCGCAGTTGGTTTATCGCGGCTTCCTTGGTCGTTTCGGCAGGTGGGGCGACGACGCCAAGAAGTTGGAGATGATCGGCACTCAGTTGGTCACACTCGGAAGCGTATTGGGTTCGGATGGTGTTGGGGTTATCGGAGAGCATCGTGGCCACGAGGAGCGTGTGAAACCAATCTTCAGTGCGGGTTGATTCGCCTCGAAGGAGACGATCGAAAGCGAGTGCTTGGAGGGAGTCGAATCGCTGGCTGGCGAGCACGGCATCGTGATGCGCCGCGGAGATTTGTTTAATCTGGTCTGGGTGTTTTTGGGCGAGTGATCCAAAAATCTCCTCGGAGGCAGCAAACTGGCCGATGCTTTCGTAAAGTTCGGCGAGAAGCAGGGCGTTACGCCAATTTTCGGGTTGGAGATTCACCGCCCGCGAAAGTGATCTAATTGCGGCGCGCGAGTCGCTTTGGGCGAGGGACTGTTCGGCCGCGGAACGATGATGATTGGCCCGGACGACCGACAGGTTCGACCAGTTGCCCGGCCAAGAACAATCAACCCAACGCACGGTGGTTATGCCTTGAAGGCGAAATACACTGTAAACGGTGGTAGTGCCTAGGATGTAGAGAAAAATTGCGGCCACCATCGCGGCGAGAAAGGCTCGACCCCAATAGGGGCGAACATCTTCGAGGGGGAGGTGACAACGAAGACCGGCGGCGGTATTTTTCAGGGCGGGGCAGACGATAGAAAATCGGCGTGGATCTTTAAGGTAGTAGGATGCCTCGCATCGACTTTCGTCGGCTCGACCGGAGTCGCTCAGGCTTTGGCAGGGACAACGCATCTTCCCGCGCGCGCGACGGTACCGGGACTTGCGCCAATTCCAGACGGTAAAACTAGCGGCCAAATAAAGCACGTCATGAAACCAAGCTCCAGCTCCGCGCGCGAATGGCGTCTGAGAGTTGGAGGAGTGACGTAACATGGAATCAAGAAACGGGCGAGGGAGTCTAACGTGTCACGATCAGCTGGAACCTGGAGGGTAAATGAGCCACAAACTCCGATCGGCGGGTGGGGCGTTCGTGAACGGAGTTCAGGTGGTTTGGCCGATCTTAGCGAGCAGAGACTTGAACCAGTCGGACTCAACATCGAAGGGTTTACCTCCTTTGATCCGGGGAAACTCGATCGCTCGAAGTTGATTGCCTTGATCTTCGTCGTGGCCGGTTACCCCGCTTTCGCGACGGAGGGCGCAGTCGACGGCGAGGTCGACACATTGCTTGATTAAATCGAGGTCCGCTTGATTGGCGGGGGCGGCGCGAGCGAAGTAGCCGCTTTTTTGGACGAGCACTTTTTCGGCCCCGATCATTTTGGAGAACTGTTCACCAAACCATTTGCCGGGGTTAACGGCATCGAGTTTGACGTGACCGAAGGCATCGCGAGGCACCGCTTCGCCGCGGGCTTCCATTTCCGCCACAATACTGGCGCCGCCGGCACCTTCGCTGATGAAGAGGTTGACGTTGTCATTTGCATCCATGACGGCGCGGAGGCGAGTGGCCTCAGATTCCAGATCGACCGCTATCTCAGGGATGTAGATGCCATGGACGGCGAGATTGGGGCGGGAGAGACCGAGTCCCGGGACAAACTCTTCGGTATCGATCATTTTTTCGTAATGCGCGGCGGTGGCCGCGGTGAGCCACCCGCAGGAGCGTCCCATCACTTCATGGATGATCAGCATGCGGGGGTTGGCGTTGTGCTCCGAGACGACGTTGCGGAAGTAGCGGGCGCCTTGCTCGGCGGCGGTCCAAGCACCCAGCGATTGGCGGACGGGGTAGACGTCGTTATCGATGGTTTTGGGCAAGCCGATTACGCAAAGCCCGTAGTCGTGGCGAGCGAGGTAGGCCGCAAGGTCGGCGGCGGCGGTGTTGGTGTCGTCTCCCCCAATGGTATGAAGCACGTCAACGCCGTCTGTGATGAGCTGATCGGCAGCCACTTTTTGAGGGTCTTGTCCGACGGTGACGAGACCGCGTTTAACGCAGTCTTTGATGTTGGTGAGTTTGACGCGGCTGTTGCCAATGGGACTGCCGCCGTGGCGGTGAAGCACGCCGGCCTGGGCGCGTTCGGTCGGTCCGACGGAGTAACTATCGCCAAGCAGAAGACCTTTGTAGCCGCCACGATAGGCGATGATTTCGATTTCCGGCGCCAGCTGAGTGTAGCGTTCGATGAGGCCGCCAACGGCGGAGCTCAGACAGGGAGCGAGACCTCCAGCAGTGAGGAGGGCGACTTTACGGGGACGATCAGGTGTGGTCATGGAAATGAGGATGAAAGGGGGAGAGCTGCTACCGAATCCACTGACTGAGGCAGGCTTTCAATTCCGTCTGGCGGATGGGTTTGGAAATCACGTCGTGGAAGCCCGCCTTGAGGTAGCGATCACGCTCTTCTGACATCACACTAGCGGTGAAGGCGATGATGGGCGTGTTGGCGGTCGCGGGTTGGGCGCGAATCAGTCGGGTCGCTTCGATTCCGTCCATCCGAGGCATTTGCACGTCCATGAGGATGAGAGCCCAGGGCTCATCGGTGGATTGATCGAGCGCCCCTTGGCCATCTTCTGCGGTCACGCTTTCGTAGCCGAGTCGTTGAAGCATTTTGGTGATGACTCGGCGGGTCACAGCGTCGTCGTCGGCCACGAGAATCCGACCGGAATGCTGCTCGCTAGAAATGGGAAGGAGCGTTTGGTTTTTGGGTGTAACCGCGGTGAGTTCGGCCACTGGTAAGTTGATGATGAAGGAAAATTCTGAGCCGCGATTAAGTTCACTGGTCACGACGATTTTCCCCCCCATGCGTTGCACGAGTTGTTGTGAGATCGCGAGACCGAGGCCGGATCCGCCAAATCGGCGCGTGGTCGAGCAGTCTGCTTGGCTGAATTTTTGGAAAAGTCGTCCGAGGGTTTCAGCTTCCATACCAATGCCCGTATCAACGATGCTGAATTGAAGCCGAACTTCCCCGGGGGGCGCTCCGTCCAAACTTCGAACAAGGAGTTTAATGCTGCCAGCTTCGGTGAATTTGACCGCGTTGCCGAGTAGGTTTAGTAGCACTTGCCGCAGGCGGAGGGGATCTCCTCTGACGCCCGCAGGTAGGTCGCCTTCGGTGGCAGTGAACCACTGCAGTTTCTTGGTTCCGGCGGACGCAGAGAATAGGTTGCTGACTTCCCGAACCAGGGTGGTCGGATTAAATTGAGTGTGCTCAAATTGAAGGCGACCGCTCTCGATGCGAGAGAGGTCCAGAATATCGTTGAGTAGTCGCAGTAGTGAGTCGGCTGAACCGGTGGCAACCTCCACTTGTTCACGCTGCGAAGGGTCGAGTTCGGAGCTTCTAAGAATATCGAGCATGCCAATCACGCCGTTCATGGGCGTGCGAATCTCATGGCTCATGACGGCGAGGAAATCGCTTTTGGCTCGGTTAGCTTCTTCAGCTTTTTCTTTTTCCTCGCTGAGCGTTGCGAGGAGTTCCTCCTTCTCAAAATTCAGCTTATGGAGCTGGGTGAGATCCTGACGCTGCATTTGCGATGTTTTCAGGAGAAACAAGACGTAGTTAACGGTGCAAAGCGCAAGGGTCCAACTGCCGAGTTCGTCGAACGTAAGAAAGCGGATAAAGACGACCGGGAGGGTGACGCCGGCGTAGATATAGTAAGCAATTTTTACGGAAGCGAGGGAGCGGGCGGCGCCGGCGTTGAGGCCGGCGATGAGCAAAATAGTTAATGCCCGGGGGAGTAGTTCCTCAGACCCTAAAAACATCCAACTGGCATAGCCCCATGGGAGGGTCCCGAGGGTGAGCGTGACGAGGAATGCGTTACGCCAGAAGGGGAGTTCTTCGTCGGTGCGTTCGCGTTTCAAAAAAGCGAAATGCAGCGCGATACGGACGCCGGTAAAAAATAGAATCCAAGCTAGCCAACTGAGTAACAGGGAAGGAGGGAAGTAGCTCCAGATCCCGGCGATGTAGAGGATCGAAAGTGCAACGTTGGAAAAGAGACCGAAGCCGGCAGCGCGGTAGATTATTCGGACGAGTTCGGCTTGGACGCGTTGGTCGATCGAGATCCCGCGGGGAGGGGATTTCAGTGGGGAAGCTCTCTCGTTGTCACTCACCCGTGAAGAAAAGTTTACCCGGAAGAGAGCGGCAAGTCGAATACGGTCAGTAGAATGCTCCATACTGGCATCCATCCTGCTTCGGGAGATTCATGCATAGAATTCATCAAATTGCCAAAAGGTCGACGGGGGTTCCGATCGGCAACGAGGCCAAAAACAAAATAAACAAGTATGCGAATTGAGTCACCACGTGAGTTTGAACGTCTCGGGGCAGTCCGGATCTATGGGCTGCAAAAAGTGTATGAATTGGACGCAGGTCCGGGGACCCGGGAAAGCCAGATTGACGACAATGTTATGCGGGTCGTGCCGACTGACGCGTTGCATGAAATCGAAAACCAGATGGCGATTGTGGTGCCGGTCCGCAATGAGCGCCTCAAGTTGATCGAAGGGGTATTGGTAGGGATTCCGCATCCCTGTTTGGTGATTGTGGTCTCGAATAGTCAGCGGGAGCCAATCGACAAGTTTTACGTTGAGAAGGAAGCGATCACCAATTTCTGCCGTTTCACTCAAAAGCAGGTAGTCGTGGTGCATCAAAAAGATCCGCACATCGCGGCGGCTTTCGCGGAGGCAGGTTACACCGACATATTGGGGCCAGATGATCTCGTGCGAAACGGTAAGGCAGAGGGGATGATCATGGGGTCACTTTTGGCTAAAATGATGGGCCGCAAGTATGTTGGATTTGTGGACAGTGATAATTATTTCCCGGGCGCCGTTAATGAATACGTGAAGGAATATGCGGCGGGCTTTCACATTAATGATAGTGATTTTTCGATGGTGCGTATTTCATGGCACTCGAAGCCCAAGGTGGTGGAGAACTCGCTTTACTTCGCGAAATGGGGACGGAGCTCGAGACAGACGAATCAGATTCTCAATCGATTGGTCGGGCATCACACGGGTTTTGAAACGGAGATTGTGAAAACCGGAAATGCGGGTGAACACGCGCTCACGGTAGATCTAGCGATGTCGATTGATTACGCGACGGGTTATGCGGTCGAGACATTCCATTATGTGCATTTATTGGAGAAATATGGGGGAATTTTGGAGCAAGGGGACCAGACCGATGACATGCATCGACTGGTCAAAATTAGTCAGATCGAATCGCGGAATCCTCACCTCCATGAGGTCAAGGGGGACGAACACGTTGACGACATGATCGCGGCTTCCCTCAGCACGATTTATCACTCTCGATTGTGTCCCGAGTCATTAAGGGAAGAGATCGAAGCTGAACTCGCGCGTCGTAATTATCTGAAGGAAGGCGAAACACTCGCCCCAATGCGGATCTACAAGAGTCTAGAACGAATGGATTTCGACTTATTCGCCGACACGGCGGGGGAGGCTGTCTCGATCGAGGGCGGCTCTTCGGTGACGGTTCCGGGGTCCTGAGTTTCATGCCTTCCGTTGTCGGAAAGTCGATGACTCCAATCCTAGATACTTCCACGCCATGGTTGGTCTTTACTGACCTCGATGGCACCTTGCTGGATTGGCGAAACTATTCAGCTGAAGTCGCGCGTCCCGCTTTGGAGCGGATGCGTGCGGCCGGGGTGCCGGTGGTGTTTTGCTCGTCGAAAACAGCGTCGGAACAGCGCGCGTTACGGCAGAGTTTGGGGCTGAGATCGGTTCCGTGTATCGTGGAAAATGGAGCCGCGATTATCGTGCCGGAGGCGTCAGGGTTAAGAATTGGAAACTGGGATCACGCGCCAGACGAACGGGAGCGACGGGTTAAGGTGTTGGGCTTACGAATCAATGAAGTGCAGGATCGGATAGACCGGGTGCGAAGGCGAACGGGGTTGGCGCTGAGAGGATACCGAGATATTTCTGATGGGGAGCTGGTTGATTTAACGGGACTGAGTGCGTTGGCTGCAGGGCGCGCGCGGCAACGTGATTACAGTGAAACTTTAGTCGATCAATTGCCGGTCGAAACGTGGGCGAAATTGGACGATGAATTTGCCGCCGAGGGGCTCGAGTGTCGCCATGGGGGCCGGTTTCATACCGTGACGGGGGCAGGCACGGATAAGGGGAATGCGGTCCGGACGTTATTAGGGCTCTACGAGGCGGCTTATGGGCGACCGGTAAATTCCGTCGGGATCGGCGACAGTGCCAATGATGCGCCGTTGCTGGCGGCGGTGGGACATCCGTATTTGGTGGCGCGAGAGGATGGCAGTTGGGCGGATATTGAGGTCGTTAACGTCAAAAAGATGCCGGGAAAAGGACCAGCTGGGTGGGTCGAAGTGACCGACTTTTTGCTCGGCGCTTAAGGGGTGCCCGTCGAAAAATTGGACTGCCGTTTAAGCGCGGCGCCGACGAGTCTGCCACATGATGAAGCCGATGCCGATCACGAGAAGGGAGAAGGTGGAGGGCTCAGGCACGGGCGTGAAGTTGGAGATTACGACTGAATTGGAGTCGAAAACACTCGAGGTGCCATAGTTTACGACAAACGAGCCGCCGAGATCGTTGTTAAATAGTTGTTCTCCGGGAGCAACATTGCTGAAGGCACCGATGAGGGTGCCGGCCGTAATGAGGGTGTAAGATGATGCAATGGCTTCGGGAATGATGAAGGATAGAAATTCGTAGGTCAGGATACCTTCGAGCTGGAGCGTGCCGGTGACGCTAAGGAAATCGGTAGGATCGGCGATCGCGTTGAGGTCGATTTCAAAGAATGAATTCGCGGTCGATTGGAGCGTGAGATCACCGGCGATGTTGAGAGCACCAATACTGTTACCAGGGGTGATCTTACCGCCCGTGACGATATTGCCGGTGATGGTGCCATTGCCTTCGAGGGTGGATTCGACGGGAAGGGTCAGGGGCACATCTAACCTCACGCCGCCACCAAGTTTACCACCGGCGCCGAAAGTGAGGGTGTCGGTGAAGTGGAAATTTCCGGTCAGCGCGGTGACGAGCCCGTTGTTGGTGAATGGCACATCGATGGTGGTGGTGCCGGTGCCGTCGGTTTTCTTGATCGAGCCGTTGTTGATGAGGCTATAATCGTCGGCGGCGGAGCCGAAGGTGCCGTCGGTGGTGATGATGAAATCACCATTATTGGTGAGGGAATTATTGCCGTTGCCGGTGAAGTCGCCGGAGGCCCAGCCGAGCTCACCGTTGTTAACGAAACTGCGATTGAGGGTATTGCCGGCAGGGTCGTCTAAGACGAGACGCCCGTTTTGACTGATCGTGGTGGTGCCGGAGTTATCAAAACTCGCGCCATTCACTTGGATGCGGCCAGAAAGGGTGTGGGTGCCCGTGATTGTGCCACCGGTTAGGGATGCATCCTGGCCGAGGTCGACGTTGTCATTAATGCTAAAGGTTCCGCTCTTGAGATTGAGTGAACCGCCATTTTGAGCGGAGGTTTCATCTTTGAAAGTGAAGTCATTATCGAAGTCGATCGAGGCTCCGGCGAACACGTCAAACACGCCGCCGTGGGAGACGCCAGGCTCGCTGATAATGATCGAGCCGGTGTGCGCTTCGAGGCGGCCAGAGAGGTTGAGGGGCACCGCAATTGTCGTGCTTCCGGTGCCAGATGTTTTGCGGAACCCGCCGGTAATACTGAGACCACCGGTTCCGCCGAGGGTTTGCAGAATAGAGCCGTCGAAGTCGGTCGTCATGACGCCATCGACCTGAAGGCCGCCATCGTTACCGGTCAGAATGTTGCCGCCGCGCCACGCTAGGGTGCTGCTGTTCCCCACGGAGATCTTGGTGCCATCCAGTTCAAGTACCGACAGGTCAATCGAGCTCATGGTCTCGCCCGTGAGACCGATGTTGCGGTTGGCCGCGATGGAACCACCGCTCAGGTTGAACTGACCGGAAAAGTTGAAGTCTCCAGCGAGCACCCCGGAAGTTTGGGAGAAATTAGGCGAGATTTCTCCCCCACCGGACAGCGTGCCAACCCGGTGAAGAAGGTTGCCGGAGCCAGTCACGGAGGCGGCGCGGTCGATGGTGTAGTCGCTGCGGAGGTCGAGAGTCGCTCCCGGCGCGATTTGAATGGATCCGGTGTTCGCGGTGAAGCCACCAGCTTCGAGGGTGACCTTACCGGCTTGAATATCGACGGAGCCTGAGTTGGCAAAAGGGAGCGCAAAGGTCGTGGTGTCGTCGCCTTGTTTTTGGTAAGAGCCGGTGGCGCTATTGGTGAAAGTCCCCGCATCGCCAGTGGCCGTGTAGAGGCGGCTGTCGGGGGAGGCGCCCGTGTTTTGATCGAGGAGTAAACCTTGATTGTTAATCGAACTACCGGCATCGAGAACCAGATCTCCTTCCGTCCAAGAAATGCTGCCTTGGTTGGTGACGCTTCGATTGCTGAGGGTGGTGCCGCTACTGCCATTGTGTCCAATGATCTTGAGCGAACCGAGGGGACCAATATCCGTCGAGCCGTCCTTCCAATCGGTGCCGTCGAGTTCAGCGGAGGATTCGAAATTATGATCTCCGGTGAGGGTGGAGTTAGCGCCAACGAACCGGAAAGCGGAAAAGGTTCCTTGCAGGTCCATGGAGCCATTGATGCTCACGAAGCTACCGTCGCCGGTGAGGGCCGAGGCATCGGGGATATCAAAGGCCTGGTAGAAGAAGATCGAGGTCCCGGCCGCAGTGTTAATTTGCCCGGTGGCGCCCAGAGTGCCGCCGGCTTCTAATTCGAGGTCGCCGTGGTTGATATTGAGAGTGCCGGTGTTATAGAAGGGCACACGGATGTGGGATTTACCGGGGCCATTTTTGTTATAAGTTCCGGAATTAGAGAACGAGGAGGTGGCGACGGAATTGGTCAGCAAAAAGTTGTCGGTAACGTTCTGGGTGGAGTTATCATTCCACGTCTGGGTGTTGGAAATGGTGGAACCGAAACTCGCGGAAATGAATCCTGACTGCCAGTTGACCAATCCATTGTTGATTAAGGTTTGGGTATCGAGGGTGAGGTTGCGACCATCGATATTGAGGGTGCCAATGGAGTCGATCGTGGTCGATCCGATCAACCATAGGCCACCTTGCCAGTCCCATGTTCCACTGATGTTTTGGGTTCCGGTGAGCCCCCCGGCGGTTTGGAGAAAATCGACCGCGACATTGCCGTCGAGGGTGAGTAGCCCACCGCCCAAATGATATTTTCCGCCACCGCTGAGATTTGCCGCGTTTTGAATCTGGTAGTTGTTGTAGAACGTGAGCGACGCGCCCTCGGTGACATTGAAGCCACCCGTCGTTGTAGTCGTGCCGGTTCCGTCGAGGATCAGGTTTCCGGCCGTTACATTGACGAGACCTTGATTGCTGAAGTTGAGGTCAATTTCGGTTTCACCGGCGGTGGTCTTTTGGTAGGTTCCCGTCGGGGCATTGGTGAAGGTCCCAGCCGTGCCAGCAGTATGATGGATTACCGTGTTAGTTGATGAGTCGGAGGACGCGTCATTGAATACGCCGTGATTGGTAAATGAGCTGGAGTTGTCGAGGATGAGATTGGCCGTTTGCCAATCGGCCACGCCATGATTCGTGAAGATGTGTCCTGACAGCTTGTTACCCGAAGTCTGGTTGAGCGTGAACGTCGAACCAGCTGCATTCGTCGTGCTACCATCGGATAAATCGCCGCCGGTCCAGTTGGCGCCGTTGTTGAACGTGGCGGTGCCTGACAGGACTCCGCCGGCGATACTGAAGTCTTTGGCATCGACCGTGGTCTCTAAGGTAAGGGTGCCGGCAGCGAGTTTCATCATGCCGTCTCCGCTGAGGGTGGCTCCGCTCGATACCGAGTAATTGTGGTCGAATAGCAGCGCTGCTCCACTCGCGACGGAAATCGATCCTGTGCTCGAAGTGAGCCCGCCACCGGCGAGTTTGAGGGTGCCTTGATTTACGGCCACGTATCCATCGTTGTTGAAGATCACCCCGACTTCGGTGGTGCCGATGGCGATCTTATGGTAACGGCCGCCGCTTTGATTATGGAAAGTGCCGGTGCTGCCAGCGGTGGTGGAGATGGAGCTGCTGGCGGAATCGTAGAAATCGCCAGAGTTTTGGATCTGACTGCCGCTGTTGAGCTGGATTTGACCACCGGTCCAGTTGGCTAATCCGAAGACTTCGTCACCTAGAATCTGCAAGAGGGCGGCAGCGAGGGTTTTGCTGGATGAACTTTCGAGATCCAGCGCTCCGCTCTGGCCGATGAGAACCGTGATATTCTGAATCGAGGCGGTCGACCACTGGGAATTGAGTTCGGTGCCGGTGAGAGTCAGTGAATCGGTGGAAGAGTCGGTCGCCCCGACCAAGATGCCGCCGTTGAGACGGACGCGGGCGATGGATTGGGTGCCGGATACTTCGATCGTGCCGTCTTCGATGATCGCGGTGTCGGCGGGGCCGGGACTGTTACCGCTGTCCCAGTCGGCATCATTCGTCCAATTCGTGCTTCCGGGTTTTTTGGTGTGGGTCGTCGCGTCCTGCCCCCAAACGGTGCTGCTCAGGGCGAGGGCGAGGGTGGGGATTGCGATATATCGGAGAAGGAAATTGGATTTCATGACGGGCTTAAGGGCTCGGTGGAGAGAAATTAATAACCGTCTATATTTGAGCATCAAGCCCATGCGTCGAGTGTTGTTGACAGTGTTTGGCGGGAATAGGGTAAAAATTTTACGAAATTGGTCCGGTGCTGATTCAAACAGACCGTTGGACAGGGATTTTCTACCTTTGATAGGAGCGGGTTGACCGGCGTCAGGATGATCCATTAAACGAACGGAATGATCTCTCCTCTCACCGTCGACCTCGGCCAACGCAGTTATCCGATTTTCTTCGGCGAAGATCTCTCAGCGAACTTGGCCCAGAAGATGGTGGAGTTGCAGGAGGCGGGGCGGAAGTTGGTGATCGTCACTGACGATGCGGTTTGCCGAGCTCAAGCAACGTTCTTGGCCAAAATAGCGGGAGATATCCCGATTTTTGAGGTGCCAGCGGGCGAAAAGTCGAAGTCGGCGGTCAAGCTTGGAGAGATTTGGGACTTCCTGGCGGCCCAGAAGATGGATCGAGGGGGAGTGGTCGTTGCGTTCGGCGGCGGGGTGGTGGGCGATCTGGCGGGGTTCGCCGCCGCGAGCTATCTGCGGGGCGTCGATTTTGTGCAGGTGCCATCGACCTTGTTGGCGATGGTGGATAGTTCAGTGGGGGGCAAAACGGGGATTAACCTAAGCGCTGGTAAGAATCTGGTGGGGGCGTTTCATCAACCCGAGGAAGTTTACGTGGTGACGGATCTCTTGAAGACGTTGCCGGATCGGGAGTTTGCGGCGGGAATGGCTGAGGTGATCAAATATGGTTTACTGGGGGATGAGGCATTATTCACGCAGTTGGAAACACGGTCGCTGACGGTCGGGAGTTCAGCGCTCGCGGCGGTGGTGCGGCAGTGTTGCGCGGCCAAGGCTCGAATCGTCGAGGCTGATGAATTTGAGACCGCCCAGTCCGGGGGGCGGGCCCTCCTGAACTTGGGTCACACGTTTGCGCATGCCATTGAGAAGGTGGCGGGATTCGGGGGGTATCTTCACGGGGAGGCCGTGGCGGTGGGACTCGCCGCGGCGGCGCGACTTTCACATCGACTTGGTTTGGTCGATGCGACGGTGGTCGCACGGGTGGAGAAAGTGCTGGTAACTCACCAACTGCCAATGCGACTGCGCAAGTCGATGGATCGGGGAGCGTTGATGGCCGCAATGAGCAGCGATAAGAAGGTCCGCGCTGGTCGATTGCGTTTTGTGGTGATGACGGGAGTCGGTCTCTCCGAGACGAAAGACGACGTGGCGCAGGCGGATGTTGCAGCGGTTTGGTCCGAAGTAGGCGCGATCTGATATCGTTTTTAATGTATTTTGTGTTCCAGATGGTTAACCCTACTTTTTCATGTCGGCCATCGATGAAGGCATAGTTCGCGAGTATTTTGAGCAGAACGGATTTCTGGTGCGCCAAGTGCGGAAATACCAGGTGCAATCGCGGAAGAAACACTCGGAAGAAGAGATTGATTTGTTGGTCTATAATCCGGCTTGGAAGCGGACGGGACGAAAGCCGGATTTCTTTCTGTTCGCGACGGAGTTGCCTTATCTACACCGGGCGGTGGTGGCGGTGAAACCTTGGCATACCGGGGTGTTTTCGGCGGCAACGATCAAGGGATCTCCCGAAATATTACGTTTCCTCGAAGAACAAGTGCTCAAGGAGGTGAATCGGCTGTTTCCGGCTGATGACAAGCAAGCAGATGAATTAGACGAAGTAGCGAAGATATTGGTATTACCGGGTTTGCCGACCCAGGAGCCTTACCGGTCGCAAAGTGTCGCGCTATTGAAAGAACGCGGAGTGGATGGAATCATCTCCTTTCGCTCCATGTTGCTGGACCTAGTGAGCAAGGTAGAGGTGAATCGTAACTATCGAAAAAGTGATACGTTGCAGGTAATCAGAATTCTGAAAAACTATGATCTGCTGAAGGACGGGCAGCTCGATTTTTTGGCATCTGATCGACGAGGAAAGATTGAATAAATTATGGCTACAGAAATTCATCCCGGAGCGTTTGTGGATCCCGCGGCTCGAATCGGACAGGATGTGGAAATCATGGCGGGAGCCGTGGTGACGAAATGGGCGCAATTGGGCGATCGGACCGTGGTGCACCCTGGCGCAGTGATCGGGGGCGATCCGCAATATTTGGCGTTTGATCGTAAGACCCCGAGTTGGGTGACGGTCGGGAGCGATTCCGTCTTGCGAGAGGGCGTGACGCTTAATCGTTCGATCCATGCGGATAAAGCGACGATCATTGGCGCGCGTTGTTTTTTCATGGCGACCAGTCATACTGGGCACGATTGCGTGGTGGCGGATGATGTGGTGTTGGCGAATGCGGCACTGCTAGCCGGTCATGTTGAGGTGGGAGCCTTTTCGTTTGTGGGAGGAGGGGCGGCGATTCATCAGTTTTGTCGGATTGGGTCGTTGGTGATGATTGCGGGGGGGGCTCGAATTACGGTTGATGTGCCGCCGTTTTGTCTCGCCGCGGAACGCGATCAAGTCAGCGGGTTGAATCTTATCGGAATCAAGCGAAGGGGGTGGGCTCGGGATGCGGTGAAGGAGGTAAAAGCGTGCTACCAAAAGGTGATGAAACCGACCGGTAACATGCGCACGACGGCGAGTGAAGCGTTGCCGAACGTCCAGTCGAGCGAGGCGCGAATTTTTCTCGAATTTTTTGGAGGAGGGAAACGTGGTTTTATTCGACCCCAAGCGGGCGACCGTGATTTCGGGGAGACCAGTCGTTGAAGCCATTAGCGATCACCTGTGGCGACCCGGCGGGCGTAGGACCGGAGATCATTGAGGCTTGGTTAAAGAATCCGGAAAATTGCACGGATCATGTGTGTGTCATCGGTCCAAGCCAGTGGTTGGATTCGCTGAGTGATTCCGTGGATAAGTTGGCGGTGGGCCCTCCTGACTATCAGGCGACAATGGGGGCGGCGGACGCGGCGGGAGCAAGACTGGCATGGGCAGCGATGGAAGAGGCGGCAAGTGGTTGCATCGAAGCGCGTTATGGTGCGGTCGTGACTGGGCCCGTGAGTAAGTTTCAACTGGCTGAGGTGGGTTACTCTTTCCCGGGGCAGACAGAGTTTTTTGCGGAGAAATGGGGGGGGGACGCCGTGATGGCATTTCGCAGTGATCACTTGCGAGTTTCGTTAGCGACTTGGCACATTCCACTCCGGGAGGTCGCGGCGGCCTTGACGGAAGGGGTGCTGGAACGGGCAGTGCTGGCGGCAGTTCGCTTAGCGCAAGGAGATGGAATCAAGTCCCCCAGAGTTGCGGTTTGCGGACTCAATCCTCACGCGGGCGAGGGGGGGATTTTGGGCCGGGAGGAGAAGGAATTGCTTGATCCGATGCTCGATAATATCCGGTGCCGCGTGCCGAATTTGTCGCGTTGTCTGCCAGGAGATACAGTATTTGGACGATCGATACGAGGAGAGTTTGATGCGGTGGTAGCGCTTTATCACGATCAGGGTTTGGCACCGCTCAAGACGATTGATTTTGATAATGCGGTGAACGTGACACTGGGACTGCCCTTTGTGCGTACGAGTCCCGACCACGGCACCGGGTTTGACATTGCGGGAAAGGGGATTGCGAACGGACGGAGTTTTGAGCGGGCCGTGACCTTAGCTAGGCGTTTGGCTTCCTCACCTCAATCGTAGCGAAATTTGATGGAAACCGAACGCCAAAAAGTTTTCGCCCTGCTGGATGCACACAGCCAACAGGCGGCGCGAAGCGAATACGACGCGAGCGTATGCGTGTTGGCGGTGGGCCGAGCGAGGGATGTCGTCGGAAAAATACCTGACGATGTGCCCGAGGCAAAATTTCGAGAGCAGGCGCAAAAGTGTATCGCGGGTTTAATCGACGGTTATCGGGACGAGGACGGGCAGTTTACTTCGGGTCGGAGCGTTTTGGTGCCGATTCTGGACGACCTGTCTCGCTCTTTTGGCTGGGAATCCGATCAGGATTGAGAGGGATGATTGCTCAAGGAGCCCGCGAATCTAGGTGAGAAAGTAGAAAAATCATGTCAAGCTGTGGCCGATTGACGAAGGCTGAAAGCTAGCCGCGGGCGATCTGAACAATTGGCAGACTGCTCGTCGGGCTTGATATGAGTTCAATCGAGGTCTTAGTGTAGTCGAAGTATGTCTTCTGCTATCGCCACACCGCCGCCCAAACTCGCGCTCCCAGAAGGAGTGCGTCAGGGCAATGAGAAGTTGGTGCGACTCACCACTGCAGCAGGAGGGAAAGTGTGTGCGCTGGTGGAGCGAGAACAGTCGGGTGACTTTCTGCGCATCGCGATTACGGGGGGGGGATGCAATGGCCTCAGTTACAAGATGCGTTTTGTGGCGGCGGCCCGAAAAGGAGATATTTTAGTGTGTTCCGCGGAGGCGAACGTGCTGGTTGACCCTAAAACGGCGCTTTATTTGAAGGGCACGGAGCTGGATTACTCACCGGCTTTGATCGCGGGAGGGTTTAAATTCTCCAATCCCAACGCCAAGGCGAGTTGCTCTTGTGGGGAGAGTTTTAGCGTATAAATGGTCCCCGCTGAGTGGTGGACTCTCGATTGTCGCGACTTCGTTGTTGTCATCATAAGAACGACGGGCGAAAACTAAGGTTTTCTTGCACTGTGTTTAACCTTATTTGATGGCTACATCCTTTTCTTTTGGCGGGGGCAAACGACGCCCCGGCGGCAATTATCGCCGCAACAACGATCCTTATTACAATATCCGCCGCAATCAGCGGATTCGTGTCCCGGAGATTCGTGTGATCTCGCCGGAGGGTAAACAGTTGGGAGTGATGCAGACCGAGAAGGCCTTGAATCTGGCCCGCCAATTCAACTTGGATTTGGTTGAGGTTGCGGGATCTGCCCAGCCTCCGGTTTGCCGGATCATGGATTTCGGCAAATATATTTACGAGGAGCAGAAGAAATCCACTCACTCAAAATCAACGGCCAGTAAGATTAAGGAAATCGAGCTTTCGCCGCGGATTGATGATCATGACTTGATGACCAAGCTCCGGCACGCAGAGCAATTTCTCGACGAAGGTTCCAAAGTAAAAATGCGACTAAAGTTTCGTGGTCGAGAAATGGCTCATACTCAAATCGGGTTTGTGGTCATGAAGCGCGCCATCGGTGAACTTGAAGGCATGGGGCACCCCGATTCGGAGCCGAAGCTCAATGGGCGGCAGATCAATGTCATGTTGACTCCTCATCCAGCGAATAAGCGTAAGCCTCGTTGGCTCGATCCAGACGCCCCGAAGAAGTCTGATGCCGATGGAGATGAAGCTACCGCTGACGGGGACGCGGGTGATGGTGCCGAAACTGATTCGGCCGAAGCGAAGTAAAATTCGTTCCAATATTGTGGTGAACTGCCTCGGATCACTGCTTCGAGGCAGTTGGAGCTCTCTTTGGGGACTGGTCCTACTTTTGAGTGTCCACGCGAGTGTGCCGGCTCAAAGTGCTCCGTCGAACGCCCCATTCGATGTGCTGGCTGGACAGCAACCGATTAAAGTAGGGGCGGTCGACTATCTGAAGCTGGATCAATTTCTGGTGAGGTTTGGATTGAAAGCGTCTTGGTTAGAGCCCGAAAAGCGCCGTCGGTTCGAAAGTGCGTGGACCAGTATCGAGTTCGAGATCGATTCTCGCGAAATTAGCTATAACGGCATCCGGGTGTTTTTGGGAGAGGGTGTGCTCTGGCAAGAAAATGAAACCTTGGTAGCGGTTTTAGATGCCCAAAATTTATTGGCTCCCTTGCTGAAACCTGCGGAGTTTTCGGACCTGATTCAGCCGGTCCAGAGAATCGTTATCGATGCGGGCCATGGGGGCAAAGACGGGGGCACGACGAATGTGAAGCTCAAGTTGATGGAGAAGACTTTTGCCTTGGATGTGAGTAAGCGGTTGGGGGCAATATTAAGCAGCCAAGGGTTTGAGGTCGTCTACACCCGGACGGATGACACTTACCTTAGCTTAGCCGAGCGGGCGGTTGTGGCCAACACGGCGCAGGCCGATCTCTTCGTGAGTGTGCATTTTAATGCGGCAGGAAAAACTTCGGTTCACGGGGTGGAGACGTATGCGATGACTCCGCAGCATCAGCGTTCGACCTCGAGTGGGGGGAGCGACCCCTCGGATTCGAACTTGGAACCAGGCAACATCCATGGAGCCTGGAATGCGGTATTGGGTTTTTCAATGCATCGAGCTCTCCTGCAAAAATTGAAGGCATCCGATCGGGGATTAAAACGAGCTCGATTTGCGGTCCTGCGGCTCGCCGAGTGTCCGGCGGTATTGGTGGAAGCGGGATACCTTTCCAATGGAAAGGAGGCACGGAAGATTGCCACGAAGGCCTATCGAGCTGAAATTGCGGAAGGCCTAGCCAACGGCATAACGGCCTATGCCAATCAACTCGCAGCTCTAAAAATCGCCCCATGAATTCCACGGCCCATTTACTCCTGGTTGGTTTAGGCGGAGGACTGGGATCAATGCTGCGGTTCGGATTAAGTCGGTGGATTGTCGCTGGGGTATTGCCGTGGGGCACGGTGGTTGCCAACGTGATGGGCTCATTGTTGATTGGGTTGGTTTTAGCCAAGACCGGACCAGCCGATGGACCAAATGCTCATTGGCAGTCATTCTTAGCCATTGGTTTTTGTGGCGGTTTCACGACCTTTTCGAGTTTTAGTTGGCAGACATTGGAGCAACTTCGAAACGGGCAAACGGGGGTGGCGATTGGACATATGGTCTTGACCGTGACGGTGTGCTTATTAGCGGTTTGGGTAGGGTGGAAGTTGGGAAGAATCTAATGTCGGAGATGCGAGCGGTTTTTAGAAAGAGCGTTGTGAGACTGTTAACTGGGTGCGGGTTGATTGGGTCGGTTCTCCTGGCTGAACCAGTGAAGTTCGAACCGGTAGAAAACGAGGCGCAACGCGTGGTCATCGTCGCAAATGCGAATGACGCGGATTCGATGGAATTGGCCCGTTACTACGCGACCAAGCGTGAAATTCCGATGAAGAATATTTGCGCGCTGCCGTTGTCGGCGGGCGAGGAGATTGATTGGAACGCCTACGTGACCAATCTGCAAAATCCGTTGCAGCGATGGTTATTGGATGAAGGGTGGATCGAAGCCATTGTAATGGAGGCCGTGGATGATGCCGGGAGGCGTAAAATCTCACTATCCGGTCATAAAATCTCTTACCTAGTGACCTGTCGTGGGGTGCCTTTGAAGATTCGGCAGACGGTGGGGCTCGCGGCTGATTCGGGGCCAAATACGCGAAGCGCACTTGCGACGCATCGAGCGGCAGTCGACTCAGAACTTGCTTTGATTGTCGCAACCGAGGCAAAGCGGGATGGTTTCGTCCCAAACCCAAAGTTTCGAGGGCGTAAGAGAAATGTGGGGGAGCCGGATACGATGGTGCGCATTGCCCGTCTGGACGGACCGACTTACAGTGCAATCCGGCGCATGATTGACTCGGCTATGCTGGTCGAAAAGCAGGGATTAATTGGTCGTGCGGTGGTTGACATCGGAGGACCGCATAAGCAGGGGGACGAGTGGTTCGGTGAAGCAGTTGAAGAGTTGAATCAGGCGGGATGGGGCCCCCAGGTCGATGTCGAGAAAGGGACGCTCACCGAGTCGGCGCGCGTGGATAATGTGGCGTGGTATTGGGGATGGTATGCCGGGAAAATCAACGGTCCATTCACGCTGCCGGGTTTTGAATTTTCTCCGGGGGCGATCGCTCTTCACCTGCACAGTTATTCGGCTCGATCATTACGATTAGAAGATGGCGGAGGATGGAGTGGTCCGCTGATTGCGCGGGGAGCGACGGCAACGTTTGGCAACGTTTATGAGCCGTATTTGGAATACACGCATCAGCCGCAGTTATTGACGCGGGCTTTTCTCGGAGGAGCGACGCTCGGTGAGGCCGCGTATTACGCGATGCCGGTATTGTCGTGGCAGGCGATTGTATTGGGAGACCCGCTGTATCGCCCGATGACGGTTTCGTTGGATGACCAATGGGAATCGCGGGCTGATTTACCGGGGCGTTTGGCTTCTTACACGGCTGTGCGTCGGTTGAAACGTGCGCTTTCCCAACCGGAACCAGATTTGGAAGACGTCATGCTCGATGCCGCGGGTGCTATGAGGGAGTATCCATCGCTAGCTCTCGCATTAGAACTGGGGCGGTTGCGTGAGATGATGGACGACCGAGGGGGGGCGATCCGCGAGCTCGGCGTCGCAGTTTACCTGAATCGAGTCAGCTCCCAAGATTGGGGATTGATGGCGGAAGTCGCCACCCAGCTTTCCGAATGGGACGATGGTGAGAATGCGGTTAAAGTCTGGGAAGGTCTGTTAAAGCAGGATTTGCCGGCTTCACTGCGATTGGCTTCGTTAAAAGCGGCCGTGCCGATGGGTAAGCAGGCCCGGCAGTTTTCTCGAGTGATCGATTGGGAACGCGAGATTAGCCGTCTCAGCGAGAAGTAGATTTGGTCGCCAAAAAAAGCGACAACTCGGTAGGAGTTGCCGCTGAAGAAGGATAGGATTTGTTCGGGCTTAGACCTTATCGACGATCTCATCCGCTAACCCATAGTCGATGGCTTCTTGAGCGTTGAGATAGAAGTCCCGATCGGTGTCTTCGTTGATCCGTTCGATCGGCTGTCCGGAGGCCTTGGCTAGAATTTCGTTCAGCTCGGCGCGAAGTTTCTCCATCTCTTGAGCTTGGATATTGATATCCGTGGCAGGCCCGATGAAGCGTCCAGAAATGAGTGGCTGGTGAATCAACACGCGCGAATGCGGGTAGAGGAAGCGGCGACCTTTGGGGGCACCGGATAGTAAAATCGACCCCATTGATGCGGCCATGCCCGTGACCACGACCGTGATGGGCGAGGTGATAAGCTGCATGGTGTCGTAGACGGCCATGCCGGCGGTGATCGATCCTCCGGGGCTGTTGATGTAAAATGTGATGTCTTTACCTGGATCGGTCCCCTCGAGATAGAGTAGTTTCTCCGTGATTTCTTTGGCGGAGGCATCGGTGACGGCACCCCAGAGGAAGATTTTCCGCTGATCGAGGAATTTCTTTTGGATGAGCAAAGAAACGGGCGACGGGCCTTTGGCCGACGGAATTTCGATTTCGTCGTCATCATCGTCGTCGTCGTCAAGGCGAGGAGTGGGTTCTTTGAGGCCAGCTTGGAGGTTGGAGAAATTCATGGAACGCAGAACGTGAGCAGTTGGGCCGGTTTTGGCAAGCGACAGAAGGGGTTGTTGGATGGATTTGGTGCGATCACTGAGCCAAATTATTGAGATCGATGGTTCACGATATTTGACGAGAGCGTCAATTGGCCCACCAGTCTCAGCGATTTTTACGAATCCGCTTTTTCCTCTTGAGAGAGGGAGCGTAGCAATTGGTAGAAGCGATGGGTAGATAGGCGCTGTTTCAAAATTCGACGGAATAGGCCTCGGTTGTCGGGATGATAGCTGAATTCATCCAGTTCCGAGTGCAATTTACGTAATGATCGCAACGAGGCCGTGTGACGGATACATTCTCGATCTGATTCCAAGTAGTGGTGGAGAAAAGGACTCACGAGAGGATAAATCCAACGGAGGGGAAAATGGAGTGCCCGCCGAAGTATATAGCACTCGTAGAGTGCTGGGCTGATGCCCCGGTCATGATCGAGCCGTTCAGCAAAAGTAGGTTTGGATTTTGGACTAGGCATCAGGGGACAGGGGACGAAAGGACCACGAAACAGCAGCTGGAATGCCAACGCGGTCGCATTGCAGCATAAAATATTCACACAAACGCCGGATGTGACGATGCGGTGAAATTCACGGCAGAGTTGTCCTGAGCGGCGAGTTCTTAGAGGCCGGAAGTCTTCAGATTAGTCCGAGGACCATCTTTCCTTCTTCGGAGATCATGGCTTGGTTCCAAGCTGGTTCCCAAACGAGGTTAACGTCAGCGGAACTGACGCCGGGAACGAGTAAAATCTTAGTTTTAGCATCTTCGGCGATCGCCGGTCCCATGCCACAGCCGGGGGCGGTGAGGGTCATGGCGACTTGCACTTTGTAGCCCTGGTTGTCGTCGAGTTCGACGATATCCATCGAGTAAACGAGGCCGAGATCGACGATGTTAACGGGAATTTCCGGATCGAATACTTTTTTGAGCTGATCCCAAACCGTCTCTTGATCAGGGGCACCCTCAGTGGTGGTGCTCGCGGTAACGGTATCGACTACGACCTCTTCGCCAATCGCGTCAGCGTCTTTCGTGTCCAGTTTGTAAAGTCCGCTATCGGTCTGTACGGTATAGCTACCGCCTAGAACTTGGTGGATGAATACCTTGGTGTCGGCGGGCAGCGTATGCTTATCGCCGGAAGGAATTTGGGTGGCGACGATATCGCGCGAGAGCGTACGATCGCGGTCTTTCATAGGTGAAGAGGTCATGCGTGGCGAATTTTGGCAGCCGGTAATAGAAGGCTATTTCTTAAACTTGGATTTGATGAGTTGGCTCAACACGTCGTGAAGGTCGTCGTTTTCAAGACGGTTTAAAACTTCCTCGAAGAATCCGAACACGATGAGTTCGTGCGCTTTCGCGGGATCGATGCCGCGAGACTGCAGGTAGAACTGTTGCTCGGGCGGGATACGACCGGAGGTTGAACCGTGGGAGCATTTCACGTCGTGGGCATGAATCTCGAGCCCCGGGAGGCTGTTGGCTTCAGCCTTGTCCGAGAGCAAAAGGTTACGGTTCGTCTGGTAAGCATCGGTTTGTTGCGCGTCGGGTTCGACGACGATCAAACCAGAAAAGATGGTTTTGGCGGTATCGATCAGCGCGTTTTTGTAGAGCAGATCGGAGGTCGTGTGCGGAGCCTGATGGGTCTGTAAGGTGCGTTGATCGAACTCCTGGGAGCCGGTGGCGACGGTCAGAGCGAGCATCTCGCTGTGAGCGCCGGGACCTTGAAGACGAGAGTGGGACTCGTGACGTGATTGGCGGCCACCGAGGTGGACGTTCAGGCACTTTACATGGGAGTCGCGCAAGGCGGTGATGCTGTTCGACTGGAAGGACAGAGTATCGTCTGACCAGTTTTGAGCACCGACATAGGTCAGTTTGGCGTTGGCCCCAGCATGGAGATCATTGACCCCGGAGACGAGATGCGAAGCGTTGTCACCAGAAACGAAGAACTCGACGAGAGTGGCTTCGGCGCCTTCTTCCAACACGACTATGGTGTGGGGGAAGACACTTTGTTTGTCGCCAGTGACGGTGTGTTGCACCACGAAGGGTAATTTCACCTTCACGCCCTTAGGCACATGGAGGAAGCTTCCACTTGCCGTGAATGCGACGTTGAGGGCAGTGAATTTATCTCCTCCCAAATTGGCGGGAGCGTGCTGAAAATACTGTTGAATCAGATCGCCATGATCTCGGAGAGCCTCGTCGAGAGGAGCGAAGGTGACGCCCTGCTCGAGAAGATCGGCGGACAAAATGGTGCGTCCAACTAACTGACGATTGGAGAAAATGATCTCGGAGGCATGGGGGAAGTTGGGCAGATGGGGCACCAACTTCGCGGCATCCTCAGGGACCTGGAATCCCTCGAGGTCGAGCCCTTTGAGATTGGAAAAGCGCCAGTTTTCGTTGCCTCGGTTAGGCATGGGCAGAGTGCAGAACTCGTTCCATGCTGCTTGTTTGGCGGCGGTCCACCAAGCCGGTAAGTAATCGCGCTGGGCGAGGTGCATCGCGAAGCGGGCTTCGTCGAGAATCGAAGCGGAAGCGGAAGTGGGAGTGGGAGGTGCTGAAACGGATACGGACATTAAAAGTTTACGATTTTTAAATTACTATTTTCGAATGGGTTCGCCGCAGAAACATAATCGTCGCTCGCAGATCGTCATTCGTAACTGCGGCGGCTCTTAGCCGACGCTGCCTTCCATCTCTAGGTCGATGAGGCGTTTGAGCTCGACGCTGTATTCCATGGGGAATTGGCGGACGAGGTCATTGACGAAGCCGTTCACGGCCAAGCTCATGGCTTGGGCTTCGCTGAGGCCGCGTTGCTTCATATAGAAAATCATCTCCTCACTCACTTTGGAGACGGAGGCTTCATGCTGCACGGCATGGTCATCGCCGCGAACGGTGATGGCGGGGTAGGTGTCCGTGCGCGAGCTACTGTTGATGAGCAATGCGTCGCACTCGGTGTTGTTTTTGCAGCCCTTGAGATGCTTGGGAATGTGGACGATCCCGCGATAGGTTGATCGTCCTTGGCCAACCGAAATAGATTTCGCGACAATGGACGAGGTGGTATTGTTCGCGGCGTGAATCATCTTCGCGCCGGTGTCCTGGTGCTGACCATCGTTAGCGAGGGCGATAGAGAGGACTTCGCCGCGGGCTCGTTCACCTTTGAGAATTACGCCCGGATATTTCATGGTGAGGCGACTGCCGATGTTGCAGTCGATCCACTTGATCTCGGCGCCTTCGTGGGCAATACCGCGCTTGGTGACGAGATTGTAGACGTTGGAGGCCCAGTTCTGGACGGTGATGTATTGGATCTTGGCATTCTTCATCGCGACGAGCTCAACGACGGCCGAGTGCAGCGTGGCGGTAGAGAACTTAGGCGCGGTGCAGCCCTCCATATAAGTGACCTCAGCGCCTTCATCGACGATGATGAGGGTGCGCTCGAATTGACCGAAGTTTTCCGCATTGATGCGGAAGTAGGCTTGAAGGGGCTGATCGACCTTCACGCCAGGAGGCACGTAAATGAAGGAGCCGCCCGAGAACACGGCACTATTGAGGGCCGAGAATTTGTTGTCAGAAGTGGGGATGACTTTGCCAAACCACTTCCGGAAGATTTCCGGATGTTCACGCAGTGCATCGGTCGAACCCATGAAGATCACGCCTTGCTTGGCGACGATTTCTTTGACGTTGGAATAAGCGGCTTCGGAGTCGAACTGAGCCTCAACGCCGGCGAGGAATTTACGCTCCTGTTCGGGGATGCCGAGACGCTCGAAGGTCTTTTTGATGTCGTCCGGGACTTCGTCCCACGTGCGCTTGGGGGCTTGGCCTTGGGCGAGGTAGTAACGGATCTTGTCGAAATCGATATTATTGAGATCGTCCGTGGCCCAATGGGTGGGCATCTTCTTAGCTTGAAAAACTTTGAGAGCTTTCAGACGAAACTGGAGGATCCAGTCCTCCTCTTTTTTGACGTGGGAAATATAGCGAACGGTGTTCTCGGTGAGACCCGCACCCGCATCGAATTTATATTTTACGTCGTAGTTGAAATTACCGGCGGATTGATCGATTCCCTGAGCGGGATTCTCGGTGTCGGGAGCGACAGGCGCTTCAAGATCTATAAGTGGCTTCATGGCGAAAAGGGGCTGGCGGGTTAGGCGGAGGCGGAGGCGGCGACTTCTTGTTTGATCCAGTCGTAGCCTTTGGATTCGAGTTCGAGTGCGAGGGACTTATCGCCGCTCTTCACGATTTGGCCGTTATACATAACGTGAACGAAATCGGGGACGATATAGTCGAGGAGGCGTTGGTAGTGAGTGATCATCAAGATGCCGAGCTTGTCGCCGCGCAGGTTGTTTACGCCTTCGGCCACGATCTTGAGGGCATCGATATCGAGACCGGAGTCGGTTTCGTCCATGAAAGCGAAGATGGGTTCGAGCATCGCCATCTGCAGAATTTCGCAGCGCTTCTTTTCACCACCGGAGAAACCTTCGTTCACGGAGCGGGCGGTGAATTTGCGGTCGATCTTCAGCATGTCCATTTTGCTGTAGAGACGCTTATAATAAGCAGCGGCGTCGACGTTTTCGCCTTCGGCGAGGCGGGCTTGTTCAGCGGCGCGGAGGAAGTTGGCGATGGAGACGCCGGGGATTTCGGCTGGATACTGGAAGGCAAGGAAGATGCCGACCCGGGCGCGTTCGTCGGGCTCCATTTCGAGAATCGAGGTGCCGTCGATCAATACATCGCCGCTAGTGATTTTGTAGTCGGGGTGACCCGCGATGGCCTTAGAAAGGGTGGATTTACCGGTGCCATTGGGGCCCATGAGGGCATGGACCTCACCGGAATTGATCGTCAGGGAAAGACCCCTGACGATTGGTTGATCTGGAGAAGCGGTGAGGGCGACGGTGAGGTCGCGAATTTCTAAAGTGTTCATGTTTGGTTTAAAGTAAGTCTGGAATGGGCAAGTCGTGGTGAGACGGTTTAGCAGTGCTCGGACCGGCCGTGGAAATTGATTTCAATGTGCTTGGCAGCGTAGCCGGTAGGGAGCAGGGCTCGGAGTTGTTCGAGCATGTCGGCGGGGAGTTCTATATCGAGAGTGCTGCCCGCTTCGTCATGGAAGTGGGCGTGAGGACGCAAGTTGGGACAGTAACACGTGGGCAGGCGCTCGAAATTAACGGCGCGGACGAGTTCGTGGTGGACGAGGGCTTCGAGGCAGTTGTAGACGGTGGCCAAGGAAATCGTGGGCATAACGTCTTTTACCCGGGCGAAAACCTCGTCGGCCGTGGGGTGATCTCGTTTACTGAGAAGGACTTGGTAAACTGTTTCGCGCTGCGCAGTGGGACGTAAACCACAGGCAGAAAGCCGTTGCGCAATGGGTTTGGGGAGAATTTCGGTCGAGTTCATGGGGAAGACAGGACAACCAATTTGGAATGGTTCTAATTCGCAAGTAATAATTGGAATTATTCTAAATAAAGATCGGATGGGCGGGGGGATCATACAAACTCATCTTTGCGCACGCCTGCCGAAAGTCAGCCATTAGCATGTAAATGTCTGCTGTCAGTGCATTACCGCGATGCATCACCCTGTGTGAAACTGAGCAGTTTTAGAGAATCAACGGTGCATTATTTGGGGGCACTTCAGCGGGATCAGCACCGAATTCAGTGGCGTAAAAATACTGCGATTAATAAATCGTTCCGATTGATAACTTCGCTCTACAGTCGAATGTTTCCGCGGTGTCGATCCGCGTGATTTTTGGCTAGGAGCTGTTCACTAATTCGGCGAGTAGATCGTTAAGTACTGTACTTTGCAATAAGGCTATGTCCTAGAATAGGGATGGAAGAAAACACAGTGCGCAGATGGATATCGG
>Ga0208413_1000466_pt1 | contig 30394 bp, 23 predicted proteins | sample AntAceMetag02UKD_FD_184761 | JGI IMG/M metagenome (GOLD analysis project Ga0208413, IMG submission 184761) | Saline lake microbial communities from Ace Lake, Antarctica - Antarctic Ace Lake Metagenome 02UKD (SPAdes) (version 2) | ecosystem: Environmental > Aquatic > Non-marine Saline and...
CCGCCCCCGCCCAACCGCTCCCGCCCCCCCAAGTTCATAAACGCTCCTATGTGGGTCGGGCTTTACGCCCGACATCCCCTCCGCCTCAACCCGTCCGCTCCCGACCCCGTCCCCCAACCGCCCCTATGTGGCCTTCCTGTAAAAAATCCCGCCTCACCGTCCCACCGCCTCACCGCCCCCCCCTCCCGAGGAAGGGAACACGGACCGCTGGACCGTCAACCTTGCGTCAGCCCCTCCGTTCCGCCGTCACCGTAGGGGCGTTGCTCGACGACGCTCAATCCTGCCCCTCCGGCCGATGCGTCAGCCCTCCGCATCTTTGCGTTAAACATCGATTGCCCTCGGCCAGTGCGTCAGCCTCCTTAGCCTCAGCCTCCCACCTTCCCGCGCATCAAATTTCCGAATACATCTTCGGCACTAAGAACCGCGCCGTATTCTTGGATACACCGTCGGCATACTGCGGCAATCCCTTCATCTTCTGCCAGCCCTCGGAAGGACCAAACTTACTCCAATTCTCGAAGTGGGTTTCCAGATCCGGTCCACCCGTGATGTAGCGTAAATGCGGCAAATTCGGTCCTGTCAACGCCTGACCAAACAACATCGGATTCATGCCCAAATCCCGCATCAACTGAGCCTCCCCCTCGTCAAACATCGCCATCTTGGCCAATGCCCGGTCTTCGCTATGACTCTCGTAGTCTCGCATTTCAAACACCCGTGACGGCACCCGCTTCTTCGAGAACCCCGGCACCTCCATGTGAGGCATGCTCGCAAAGGCGCGGAGCAACCAACTATCGATCCGTTCAAACGCCGGACTCTTTTTGGGCACCTGCAAATACGCCGCCCCCGCAGCCTGAACCTTGGGATCCGCATTCACCTCCGCACTCACCTCCACAAATTTATCCAACGAATCAAAACGCACCAACGTCCACACCGGTGAAGCCTCCATCGGCACCGCCGTCATCGCTTTTTTATCCACCACCAATTCGGAAAACACGCCCACGCCTTTAATTCCACGCGCCGCCAGTGCCGGCAGCAGCGCCCTCTCCAAGTAGCCATCCAACAACGCCGCGTCACCATCCTGCTTGATCCGTTCTCCCGCCTTCAAATGATAGCAGCGCAGCTCGTAAAACTCCTGCTTCATCGAATGGTCTGCCCCACTCACCCGCGAACTCATCGCCACTGAGGCCGCCGCTGTCGCCGCGATTGAAGACTTAATGAAAGATCGCCGAGGTAAAGAATCCATGCACCCACGTAAACGCCCACGAGTATAGTCCGCAATCCTACAACATCAGTCCATCTCAAGATTTTTCTACCGCGAAACTTCTCCTCCCCACCCCGAGTCCTCCCTCTTCCGGCAGCCACCGCTCCGACTAGGTTGCTGCACCTCGCCGCAGCCAAACCCACGGATCGAACCCGACATTTCCATCGCTCGCCGTCAAGACCGCCCGTCGAAAGAACGCCGCGCCCAATGTTAGATTCGAGCTCGCAGACTTCCGCGCTCCCATGCCCGATCTAGACGTTTGAGAATGTGGTAACGCCCGTCACCACCGCCCCCTTCACCCCGACCGAAATCGAAAAATCCTCGCCGACCTCAAAAAGCAAATAACAACCCTCCGTGTGCTGGACGGTGACCCGATAACCGACGGTAGGCGCGGTTCACGGCCGCTCAGATCTGCTGAGGAACTCACGCCACTCCGCGTTATTCAGCGGTAAACGTCTGTCGCTCCACGTAGTGGGCAGTTCCCACTTTTCGCCCGACGGATGCAGCGAACGCCGAGCGCCTTCACGATTTATCCACAGTTGATCGTCAAACCAACGCGCCCGCCCTCCTTCGACGAATTTTAAGAAGTCCACGAGTCGCGTCCCGTCTCCTCCCGGTGCCCGCGCCCGCGCCGCAGCGAAGAGCTTCCAACCCAAAAAACCAAACGGCGCATCGGACACTTCCCCGATTGCAATCGCCTGACCGCGCAACGCCTGCTCGTAGGCGACAGTTTTTTCGTCGGCCCGCCTCAAAAATCCACTTAAGACCACCGCGTAGCCAAGACCCACGGCGAGCATCAGTCCGACAATCCACCTCCGGAGCCGACCGAGAGTCACCACTGTCGTCCCCAAGGCCGGCCCCGCGAGCACGAGCGCAGGCTCCAAGAAATAATAATCCCACCACAGTCCGCGCCACGAGACCAAGCAGACGTAGATAAGCACATACCCGCCCACTTCAGCAGAGGGCCAAACGGCCCATCGGCTCAACCATGCCCCAAAGAAAGTCGCAAAAAGAATCACCAAGGGCCCAAGGTTTCCCGCTCCCGGCAATTCGAAAAGCAGATCCACCGTTCCACTCATCACGACGTAGGCGCCAGCCAAGGTGAGTGCCAGCGGCAAGTAGGGACGAGCGAGGTTTTCCCTCCACGCGATTAGCAGCGGCTCGCCTCGCAACGCTGCCCAACCCGCTCGCACGGCGGCCAGCACGATTAACCCGAGCATCAAGTTAGCGGTAAACAGGCCAAAGGAAAACTCCTCGTGCCAACGCTCAGTGGCGACTTCCCGCGCAAAGGTTGCTGGGAGAAACTGCCCCAGCGCCAAGGCCAGTGCGGCGACGACGACACCAGTCGCAGCGAGCGGTAAGTCAATTCGTCGCTCTCGCCTCAAAGTTTGAAAAACCGCAACCGCCGGCAACGCCAGCAGGCACACCGCACTCTGGCGGTTAGCGACCCCAATCACAATCAGCACGAAAAACAAAGCCCTTCGCTTGCGCCGCCACGCGAGCAGAGCGCCCAGTGTCAGCGCGATCCCGAGAGGCACACACGTGAATTCGACTGACTTGTTGAGCCACACCGGAAACAACGCGATCCCCAGAATCGCCCACTCACCAATCAGGTCCGCGGGTCGCAACCACGCGCGCATTAGGACCAAATTGACCGTCGCAATCGCGGCACTCACCCCGAGCGTTGCGAGCCAGAAGTTACCCAAGACAGTGTGCACTCCAGCCGCCATCACGGGCAGCACTAAATTGAACGGCTCCAGCCATTCACTCGGCGTTAATCGACCCAATTGGATCGTCGCAACGACGCTCTCAATGTAGCCAAAATCGTCACCACGCAAAATTACCCGTTTGGGAATCAAAGCCCCTACGATCGTCACAAACACGGCAACAACCCCCATCGCGGGCCAAACTTTTGTTCGACCAATCAAGCCGTGCAATTAGCCGAGCACTCCAAACTTCTACTGAAATCAACTTGAGGTTCGACCTGACGGACCGAGGAAAATGGGAGGAAAGGCTTCATTAATTTCAGGAATGGTTTCGGCGGGTTTTACCGAAATCTTGGAGGTCGATTCTAAAGTCACAAGATCAAGCGATGTTTCGAGCCTATTCGGGGCCGACAGATCGGGACGGGACCGACAGATTCCGACAAAAACCAAGCGAACAAGCAGCGGCTCGTGAATGATCCCAAGACATCGGATACAGATCGAAAGCATAGGAGCGAACCAGTGCCGTCGAAAACAGGTTGATGAAGGCGATATTCTAGATTGAGGGGTCAAACGCTTAAACCAACCTCACTCTACGTTGCCCCCCCCCGCCTCACCCCAACCGACCGTGCCGCCTGTTTCAGATCCAATACGTCAGAGCCTGATGGTAAGCAATCCCCTTGCCTCTCCAACCTGGGAACGCCGAAGTCCCCGTCGGCCCCATCCTATCGGCAACGAATAAGGCCCCCTCAGCCTACCATTTCCACCAAAGGAAACGGACGGCAAACAAAGCCCCAACCACCGCCCCCATCGCGGGCCAGCACGGGCCTACCGCAGTCTAAACCCAAGCAAGCTTCGGGGTATTAGACCCAAGGTAATAAACAAATTACCTTCTAACCCCTTCTTTGTTGAAGTGTCTGGATCTGGTCTTCCCGAAGTTGATGGTCTCTTCGTGCCTTCAAGCGCGCCTCCCGCCAAATCTGAGTCGGGAACCGTATCAAGTCTCGGTTACTAGAACGGCAAGATGGCGTGGGATCGTGCCGACCGCAAAGCGACCAGAAGCCCTGCTCTCTCCTACTCCAACAACTACACCTCCTGGAGAATCTCCCGTCTCGATGGTCATCTCGCCTACGAGATAACATGCGAAGATGAGATGCCGCCTACGGACCAAGAATGGAGCGTCTACAAAAAAGGAAAGGCGCCTACCCCTAAGGTCGTGTTCCACCACTACGACCCCAGACAGTCCTGCCCCCCAGCCCAGCTTGTCGTTTTCGTTATCGGAGGACCCGGCACGGGAAAAGGAACGATGGGTGAGCTTGCCGAGTCTCAACTCGGCTGGACTCACTTATCCACTGAAGAGCTACTCTGCGCCGAGCGTCAGGCTGGATGGCCGAACGCCGCCATCATCGAAGAATTCATTACGACGGGAAAGTGAGTGCCCAAAGAAATCACGGTGGCTTTGCTCAAACATGCGATGGAAAAGTCCATCCGAAAAACGGGAAGGAAAAACTTCCTCGTTGATGGATTCCCCCGTTCCCTCGCCAACTTGGAAGGATGGTATGAGATCTTTGGCCAGGAAGTTGAACTCCCCAAAATGTTGTATTTTGTGTGCCGCTACGCTGTGCTTGAAAAGCGTATCTTGGGCCGGGCCAAGTGGTCGCGCCGGAGCGATGACAATGTTGAGAGCGTGAGGCTGAGATTCGACCCCTTCGAGGCTGAAACTCTGCCCACCGTTGAGCTCTTCAAGAGCAAGAATAAGTGTGTTGAAATCGGCACCAGTCGAGACCGTCAATCCGTCTATGCACTCGTCGGAAGCAACCTCGCTGAATACACCGATAAAGAACGAGCAGCCCAGCCGCTCACCGAGAAAGCCGAAATCATTCTCGGGCTGAGAACTTACCCCAAGGAAGAGCAGAAGCTGGCGCTTCGAAGTGACTGCCCTGTGACCGATGTCCCTATTGCACCGATCGAGACACCCGCTCTCTAAAAGGGGTCAAACGCCCAAGATCAACTTCACCCTATGGTTCATTAGAGACCCCTGCCTCACGGCTACGCTCATGCTCGCGGCTCGGGCTTTTATTTACCTGAGTTTCATTTCCGGCTACTCTTCTATTTTGATTTCATTTTAGCGGACTTAAACCTCATCAGTTGATGTCCCTGCCGGGTGTACCCCAATCGGTCGAAGCAACGCCTCACCTGAATCGTTCTCGTCAGAAATCAAATATTGGATTTCAAATCCGACACTTTTCAAAATCTGAGCCATGGGAAATAGCGAATCACGTTAAACCATATGCAGGCGTTGATCGGTCTAGTTTGATGGAGCCAGGTGAAAGTCTTTTCCTTTTTCTGATTCAAAAACTAAGGGATAAATTACGAGAGTTAAACCACATCGTGAACTCCTCCCATTTCGAAACGAACATCATCGAAAGTCGCCTCGTAGGATGCCGCGACCGAAGAACACTAATCGGCCGAAGGCCAAGCAGCCGAGTTGAGAGGCCACTCGCTACTGGTGTCTCAACCTCTAAATGATCGCGGAATCCGCCAACGCATCAGCCCGCCACCCATCGTGCACCTGCTTGTGCCCTAAATCTTCCACTGCAGATGCTGGTGAACGCCCCGCTTCTCTACCGCTAAAATCCGAGCCTGACTAATTATTCGTCACGGGTAACGGGTTATTCCGGCTGAAGTCTCGGCCCTACTTCGCCTTGTGGTTCGCTTCAATCGTCGGTCCCGTGAAACCCAATGATGCCTAACGAGCGGTCCTTTAAAGAGTCCGAGCAAAATCCGCCCTTCTCGCGAAGCTGGGAATACCCATGGCGGGAAAACGTTTGATGATGCGGGATCTGACTATGGAGGGGAAAGAAGGTAGGGCTAAGCTTTCAATTCCAATTCGAAGCTCCAAAGCCGAAGCAAAATCTTGCTTGGAGCGAATAATTCTGACAAGTTTGAAACCAAGGTGGTTCAGGTTGGTCGCGATGGGAGCAAGCTCGAATCACTCCAAGATTGAGCGACTCTATCCCCTCCGGGACACACCTTCCCAGTAAAGGGATCCATTAAACCAAACTCCAGCTCGAACTCGCAATCTTGGTAAAAGTGTGTGCAGATAGGCCTATGCGGCAGAACTATTATCCTCGAATCAACCGTCTCTGGGTTCAACCCTTCATTGCGCTCTGCCTCTTCGTTCTCAGCGCGCCCAGCGGGCTCTGCACCCAAGTGAAACCAGTCGAAGTCGACGGAAAACTGGAGGCAGTAATCCCGGCCAGCCTCAAGACGCTTCATATCGAAAATCCCTATGTTCTATTCAAGCTGGACGTGGGTGAAGATGGCACCCTCTTCGATGTCATGGCCATTGAGTCCAATCATCGTGATCTCATTCCCGACGCCACTAAGACGCTACTCGCCGCGAAATTCCTGCCCGCCGAAGACAATGGCACTCCGGTGCGCCGCCGCGTTTTTGCCTACGTCAATTTCTACGACCCGGAACAACGAGCCTGGCGCATGGGGGCCAGGGTCGTTCCGTTTGGTGGCACTGTCTCCGATGCGGTTGAACGTCGCATCTACTCCACTTCGGCGGGTCGCTACGTCTACGGCGAAAGCGAACCGGAAGAAATCGACAAACCGATCAAGAGCCTTGAGCGCCCTCGCCGCATCTACGCCGGCGAAAACAGCTCGGACGCCAAAGGTCGCTGCTTAGTGGAATTCTACGTTAGCCCTGAGGGTCGGGCCCGGTTTCCCACGGCTATCGAAAGCGATAGCGATGAGGTCAGCATTGGTGCTGCTCTGACGCTCCTCAGAACCCGCTTCGCACCGCCTCGTCGCGCCGGTCAACCCACGTTCATCAAAGTAAAGCAGGAGTTCATTTTTCAGTAACGCCTCCATCGCCTTTCACCGTCGCGCAAAAAAGCCGGAACCCGTTTTGACCGGTTCCGGCTTTTTGTGAATTTAACGAGACGCTAGGGCTTAGTCGACGAAGGTGACTTTGCCGCTTTCTAGATCGTAAATCCCCCCCGCGAGAACCACCTTACCTTCTTTCACCATTCCAGCGATGACCTCACTGGTCGCTAAAATGTGATTCATGGTTTCTTTTACATTGGTGTGAGCCACGCGATTCACGTAATCGATGTTCTTCGAAGTCTTTTTCTCTCCGCCCATCAATTTAGTCGCTTTGATCGCGGGCTGAATCTGATCCAGTAACCCCGTAAGGTTGCCCAATTCTACCCCGTCAACCGCACCTTTGACCGCGCCGCAGGCAGTGTGACCTAAGACTAGAATGACTTTAGCGCCGGCGGCGGCCGTGGCAAATTCCATACTGCCCACCACATCGGAGGGTGCAATATTCCCGGCCACTCGCGCCGCGAACAAATCACCAATTCCCTGATCCAAAACCACTTCGACCGGCACTCGACTATCGACACATCCTAGCACAATCGCAAACGGATACTGCCCGCCCGCCGTCGCCTTGGCCTGTTCGAGATAGTCTCGGCTCGTCGCGAGACCGGAGACGAATCGTTCGTTGCCGTCCTTCAGCCGCTGCAGACCCTCAGCTGGAGTCATTGCCGCTTGTGATTTGGCTGTTTGCACCCCTCCAGGCGCGACCGTTGCGTCGCTGTAGCCATGACCGTGGTGCGCCGCAAACAGGGTGCCCGTGGTGAAAAGTCCGAGGCTGAAGAGTAAAGTTAGTTTTGTTTTCATAGGAATCTATTAGTTTTGTCTTTTAGGATACGGAAATTGATTTTACTGTCGATCAATTTTCCGGAAATGAAGCGTATTCTGACTTTGGTTATCGCAAGTGATTCCGATCGATTTAGCGACGATTTAACTGAGTCCAACGGGACGCCGCCCGCGGGTTATTCAGGACTAACGTATCCGCGCATCGATTACCTGACGGGCCCGTTGCATTGCGCGACTACGCAATCTCTTTTCGAGCATAATTGCAGCTCGATTGAAAGACATTTTGGCCAGCTGATCGCAGGCCTGAATCTGATACTCTGCCCCGGGCACGGAGACAAAAATTTCCGTCCGGTAGCCCACTACTTCACCCGGTAGGTGCTGGATTGTCACCCTCGCTTCAATGATCCCGGCAGCCTTACTCAGCGCGATAAGGCAGTCCTCGATATGTTCATCAAAGGGCTGCTCCGACTCCATCGATTTGTAGCTAAGGGATAAGATCATCGGTCAAAAGGTGAGTCGACGTTGGTCCGCTTTGATTTCGCTTTTATGGTGTCAGCCCAATCGTCCGTTTGCAGATTGAGTTCACCTCTCTGACGATGGTAGGCGATCCGCCCCAGCAGATGCCCGGCGATGGGCGCCGTGAGGTAAAAACACGCCACGACCAAGATGGCCTTGATCGCGGTGGCGAGATCTCCGGCATGCACGACTAAACCGAGCAGCATCAGGCCTACGCCGAACGCACCGGCCTTGGTCGCGGCATGCATCCGGCACAGCACATCTGGTAAGCGTAACACGCCGAGGGCTGCAATCAGCACAAAAAATGAACCACCCACAATGAGCACCGCACTAATCCAGGCCCCAATCATGACTCCCCTCCTTTTCGGGCAATCCAACCGGCCAGCGCCGTGGTGCTGAGAAAACCAATCACGGCAAGCACCACCGCAACATCAATGAGCCCAGGCAGACCGAAACGCACCGCGAGCCACACCATGACGGCGAGAGCACATCCGCCCGCCAGATCGAGCGCCATGATCCGATCCATCGACGACGGGCCCTGCCACAGACGCCAGAGAGTCAGGGCAACCGCGAGGATCAGAGCGGCCGCCGAAATATGCAGCGCTATCGGTAAGGGATTAAACGAGGACGCAAAGAGGACGGACATATTTAACCTCAATTATTTCCCGCAGTTCATCCGGAGATGGCTGCGTGTAGAGACAGTGTAGATACAACTTTCGCGCCACCTCATCGACTTCCAGGGACAAGGTCCCAGGAGTCATGGTGAGAAATGTGGCAAGAAACCAAATTTGGCGATCAGTGAGATCACCCAACGGCACCGCGACGATACCGGGAGAAATGCGCGGACGAGGCGAAACCACGTCCATTGCGACGCGAAAATTCGAAACCACGACTTCGCCGAGGTAGAATCCCCCAAAACGGATTAGCGTTATCAACCAGATCAGACACTTAATCATGAACCCACCCTCCCCGGTCCTAAGACTGCTTCGATATAGATTTCGGGATTGAGCAATTGCTCGGCTGCTCGGGTGGCAAACATCAACATGTCACCGCCGGCGAATCCGATCCAAAGCGTGATCGATCCCAACACCACACAGGGCAGCACCAGCGGCCACAGTCGCCCATCAACGGGCTTATTATTCGTATTAGCATCCTCGGGGGCATCCTTCCAAAAGACCTCCATCCAAATCTTGGTCATTGAAAACAGGGTCAAACTTCCCACCGCCAACGCGGTAATTGTCAGTGCCCAAGCCTCGTATTCTAAGCCGGCCTTCACTATCCCTAGTTTTGCCCAGAACCCGGAAAGCGGCGGAATTCCAGCCAGTGAAAATGCCGGCACGAAGAACAGGACCGCTAGCCACGGCATCCCCCTCGCCAGACCGCCTAACCGAGCCAGGTCACCAGTGCCGCGCAGGTGCTGCACAATGCCGCCGACTAGAAACAAATTCGTTTTCACGACAATGTGGTGACCGAGGTAGAACAACGATGCCGTCAGCGCCAGCGGAGTCATCAGCGCCAATCCCATTACCATATAGCCGATTTGGCTGATGATGTGAAAAGAGAGAATTTTTCGGAATTCAAAATGCGCCGCCGCCCCCAACACCCCCGCTATCATGGTCCCGGCCGCTAGCCACATCATCAGGCCCTGCAAGTCCGCAAACTTACCGGCAAAAAACAGCGTGTAAGTGCGGATAAGCGCGTAGACACCGACCTTCGTCAGTAATCCCGCAAAGACCGCCGAAACCGCTACGCGTGGAGTGTGGTAGGACGAGGGCAACCAAAAGAAGAATGGAAAGAGTCCCGCCTTCAGACCAAACGCGACCAACAATAAGATACCGGAGGTGTGGAGCACTTCCGCTTGTTCGGGATCGGCGAGACGCACCGCAATATCTGCGAGGTTGAGGGTGCCAATTTTGCCGTAAACGAGTCCCGCCCCAACCAGAAACAGCGCAGAACCGATGATGTTTAACATCACGTATTTCAGCGCCCCCTCCAGCTGCACTGCTTTGTTGCCAATCGTGAGCAGAACAAAAGAAGCCACGAGCATGACCTCGAACCACACGTAGAGATTGAACAAATCACCGGTGAGAAACGCCCCTTGAACTCCGAGGATAAGCAGTGAGTAGAGCGGCAGATACTCGGCGCCTAGTTCACCGTCCCGTAGTCCCCGTAACGAGTAAATCACGACAACGAAACCGATGAGTGCACTCACGGCGACCATGCCAGCGGCCAGTCGATCTGCGACAATGCTAATGCCGAACGGGGCTTCCCAGCCGCCCGCTTGAGCGACCACGATCCCCACCCCCGTGTCGACCCGCATCAATAACCACGCGGCCACGACCAAACCCAGCGCACTTCCCGTGACACCCAGCACTTGCTGAAATCGCGGCGACGAACGAAATGCCAAGCACGCCAAGGCAGTAGTCACCGGCACGATCAACTGCAAAAATAGGAGAGTCGAATCACTCATACGGCATCCGTTCGGTTGAAGGCGTCGACGTCGTCGTTGCCGGTAGTTTCACGAGCACGATGGATCAACGTCACGGCAAAGACCGTGAGTCCGAAACCAATCACGATTGCGGTAAGCACGAGGGCTTGCGGGAGTGGATCGGCCGCGCCCACCGCGGGAACCTGAGCCCCCTCGCCGACGAGCGCTGGTGCTCCGACGGTCAAGCCACCCGCCGTAAATACGGCAAGATTAGCCGCTTGGCCGAGTAATATAATTCCGACGATCAAGCGCATCAGACTACGGCGCAAGAGGCAGTAAACTCCGGTCGCAAAAACGATCCCAATCACTAACGAAAGAATCATATTCATGAGTCCACCTCCTTGAGCGCGAAGACCACCTTCAGCGAGAATCCCATCACCGTTAAAAACACTCCAGCATCAAACAGCAGCGGCGTGCCCAAATGCACTTCGCCCAACAGCGGCAGGGAGAAGGCTGGCAACCACATCCCACTCAGAAACGACGGGCCAAACAGTAAACCGACCAGCCCCGCCAGTAGGGCCAGCGACAGACCTACCGTTAAGAGCGTGACCGGCTCAAAATGCAGAGCCCGCCGAGCCGCATTCGCGCCGTCGCCCAAGGCGATGAGCACGAATCCCATCGCCCCCAATAGCCCACCGATAAAGCCACCGCCGGGCAGGTGATGACCGCGATAAAACACGATCAACGAAAGGGCGACCATCCAGGGCAGAATCACCCGCGCCATCCGTGAAAGTAGAAACGAATGCGTCGTCATGCTGAGTCCTCTTTCTCTGCTTCGGGATTCCGTTTGAGCAACGCGACGACTCCCAGGGCGGCAATGGCCAAGACGATAATCTCTCCGAATGTATCGAGCGCTCTAAAATCAACCAGAATGACGTTAACCACATTGCGGCCGTGCGCTAACGGGTAGCTCCACTCGCTGAGAGTCGTGGAAATCGTTTCCCCCATTTGAACCTGCATTGCTTTGAGCACGAGCAGAGAAATTCCGGCACCCATCGCCACGGAAACACTCACATCGCGAAACTTCAGCCAGCGGGATGCCTTCGGCTTGATGTCGGGCAGTCGATGCAGCACGAGCACCAGCAATACAATCGTTAACGCCTCCACCAGCAGCTGGGTGATCGCCAAGTCGGGGGCGCTAAAATAGAGAAACAACAGGGCATTGCCCAAGCCGAGAACGCCAAGCGCGAGCAACGTGTGCAGGCGTGATTTACTCACTGCGGCCATGATCGCCGAGCCCGCGACCACGAATCCAATCAGGGCAGGCGCAATCGCAAATCCCTCAAATCCCGACCACTCCGGCCATCCGGCGAAGCGCACGAATTTCCACCACATCAACGCCGCCGTCGCGGCCATCACCACGAAGACGTAATGTCGCAATGCACCAGTTTGAATAGAGCGCGTCGATGACTTCGCCCACCCGACCACGTTGGTCATAAACCGTTCGTAAACCGATAGCGGACCTTGCACCGATTCGACCATGTCTTGCTTCAGCCAAATGAGCCGCCGCGACCGGTAGACGAGGATGCCTCCGATCATCGTCAGGGCACTGAGACCGAGCGGCACGTTGAAGCCGTGCCAAAGCGCCAGTTCAGTTTCAACGGGCACTCCTGTAATGATCGTCGCCGCCGGCCCCACCAACGCTCTCGAAACCCAGCCCGGAAACATCCCACACGCCAAACCCGCCACCGCGAGAAGTAAGGGAGGTCCCCACAAGGTGATCGGTCCTTCGTGGGCCGAAACGGGTTTGAGCCCATGCTGCGGCTTTGCCCAAAAAGGATGCCATCCGGCCTTCAAGGCCAGCGCGAAGAGAAGAATATTTCCCACCAACGCAATGGTCACTAAAACCGGTGCAAACGAATCCAGCGCAGTGCCGGTTTTGTAGACATATTCCTTGCCAATAAAACCGAGAAAGGGAGGAAACCCTGCTTTAGAAAATGCCGCCAACATCGCCGCCGTCGCCGTGAAAGGCATCGCCTTGCGCAGGCCGCCGAGGATCCGCGCATCACGGGTGCCGGTTTCATGGTCCACCGTGCCCGCGACCATAAACAAGGCCGCCTTGTAGAGCGCGTGTCCCAACAGAAAAACCACCATCGACTTGAGAGCCAGATCAGTGCCGATGCCGATCAACATCGTCAGCATGCCCAAAACGGCCAACGTCGTGTAAGCGAGGATTCGCTTCAGATCCGTCTGGACCAAACCGAGCGTTGCGCCGGTTAAAAGCGTGACGGCACCCGCCACGGTAAGCGTGCCATGCCACAGGCTCGTGCCGCTCAGGATCGGAGAAAACAACGCCAGTAAAAACACCCCAGCCTTGACCATAGTCGCCGAGTGCAAGAAAGCGCTCACCGGCGTGGGCGCAGCCATCGCGTTCGGCAGCCAGAAGTGTAATGGCACTTGGGCCGACTTCGCCATGGCACCAAGCATAACTAAGATCGTGATTGCCGGGTAGAGCGACGAAGCGCGCACGACGTCTCCAGCCTCCAACATTTCGGAGATTCGCCAGGTTCCGGCGACTTGTCCTAGCATCACTAGACCCGCTAAGAGAGCGAGCCCAGCCGTCCCGGTAACCAATAAAGCCTGAAGCGCCTTTTTGCGTACATCGGCTTTCTCGTGTTCGAAACCGATCAGGAGATAGGACGTGATGCCGGTGAGCTCCCAGAAGACAAAAAGCAGGATAAGATTATCGGCGACCACCACCCCCAGCATCGCGGCCATGAACCCAAACAGTAAGAGTAGGAAACGCCCCATCTCGGGATGACCCTTCAGGTAACCGCTGGCGTAGACGACGATCAAAGCGCCTACCCCGGTCACGAGCAGCGCCATCATCCCGCTAAACCCATCGAGGCGAAAATCTAAGCTCGCGCCGAGAGGCTCAAACCAAGGGTAGGAGGTCGTGAGCATTTCGCCCGGCTCCAACCTCATTAACTGCGATGAGATCCAAGCGGCTACCCCCGCCGGCACCAAAGCAAATGCAGTCACCGCCCCGCCTTTGGGCTTAGTAAAGACCGCAATCAATCCAGTGATCGCGAGAATTAAGATAGCTATGAATAACGTCATATTTGCGAGTTGAGCTAGAGTCTTTGGCTAGGCTCCCCGCAGCGAAGCCAAAAATGAAGACCGACTCCCTTTTACCTTAACCGCAACCACCGGCACTGGGCATCCATGTAAAATAGATTCCGCGGTGCTCCCCAACAGCGTCGCGTAAATCGCATGGTGCCCACGGCAGCCGATGATGACGAGGTCGTGCCCGCCCTCTTCGACCGCCGAAGCAATCGCAGTTGGAGCCAACAAGGACTCTTTTACCTGATAATCCACTTCGACTCCGCGCGCTCCTACGTCCGCCACGAAGTCGCGCAACTGCCGTTGGTGAAACTCGTGTAGGTCTCGCACGAACTCTCCCCGCGACATCATCGACCGCGACTGCCCCCATGGCACTTCAAAAGCGTGAAAAACCGTCAGCTTCGCGTCTTCGGCTCTGGCAAACGCCAACCCAATATCCAGCGCCTGCCGGCTGTATTGTGAATAATCAATGGGCACCATCACCCGATCGAAATCGGTGCCCGCGAGCGGAGGCACCGTCAGGACGGAGCAAGGCGCCTTGCGGGCGAGTTTCTCGCTCAGAAATACGTCAGCGACACTCCGTCCGCAGACCACCAAATCCGCATCCCCCGATTCCGCTACTCGCAAAACTTCTCCTAGCGGAGAGCCCCGATAGACCACTCGCTCAATTTCCACGCCATCTTTGACCTGCAAATACTGCTCGAGTAGCTCATTCATTCGTTTCAGCGCCACATCTTCACCTGGCTCCAACAGCCAAGGGTAACGCTCCTTGAGCTCGGGAGGGATATCAACGGGTTGCCAAGCATGAAGCACCGAAATCTTCTTCGCTCCCGCCAATCGGACTAGGTTAGCCGTCCAACAAAGCACGGCAGCATCCGCATCTTGAAGGGTAAGATTTACGACGATGTGTTGGAAGCGTTGCATGAGTGTAATGGTTTTCGTGAGAGGAGAGAAGGTTCCCCCAGGCCGCTGTCCGATCCTCGAACGCCGCTACGATAACGTAGATTACACTTTTCCACTAATACGAATTTTCATGTTGATGTTTAGTTTTTTCCTAATCTTTCATGAGCCCCATGCACGACTGGCTAAATTTCCACCATCTCCGCTACTTTTGGGCCGTCGCCCACGAGGGCGGGCTCAGACTCGCCGCGGAGAAACTCCACGTATCCCCTCCCTCGATTTCTGCCCAAATCAGTGAGCTGGAGAGCAGTCTCGGTGAAAAACTCTTTCGCCGCCAAGGCCGAGCTAATGTCCTCACCGATGCCGGCCAAGTCGCCCTGCGCTACGCCGATGAGATCTTCTCCCTGGGGCAGGAAATGACCAATGCGATCAAGCAGCGGCCATCTTCAGAATCGATCCGTCTTCACGTAGGAGTCGCCGATGCTTTGCCGAAACTCGTGACGAACGAAATCCTTCGCCCCGTGTTCAGCATGACTCAGACCACTCACGTCATCTGCCGTGAAGGTAAATTAGACGATCTTATCGCTCAACTCGCAGCCCACCGACTCGATATCGTGCTCGCGGATGAACCTGCTTCCAGCAGTCACAATGTTCGCGCCTTCAATCACAAACTTGGGGAATCTAACGTGACTTTCTGTGCGGCTCCCGCTCTCGCCAAAAAGCTTAAGCGTAATTTCCCCCAATCATTGCAAGGCGCGCCCGCGCTCCTCCCGGCCGAGTCCACCGCCCTGCGGCGATCCCTCGAAAAGTGGTTTCAAGAAATCAATGTGCGACCACTCGTCGTCGCGGACTTCGAAGACGCTGCCTTGATGAAGGTCGTCGCGACTGAGGGGAAGGGCTTCATCGCCCTCCCCAGTATCGTCGCCAAAGATGCCGCTGCCCGCTACGACCTCATGCCGATCGGCACGACCGATCGCTGTCGAGACGAATTCTACGCCATCACCGCCGAACGTCGTATCACCCACCCGGCGGTTTCGCTCATCACCGACGGCGCCCGCAAACTGCTCCAGAGCGAGTAGTTCCTCCCCATGGCATCCACTCAGTCAAAATCACCTTGGCGGTCCAAGCTCGGGGCCTGGCTCGACTCCCCCGTCGTGCAACGGGTTGTGATCGGCATAATTCTATTCAACGCGGTTGTCCTCGGCCTGAAAACCGATCACGAAATCATGGCTAGGGTAGGCTCGGCCCTGAAGTTTATCGACCTCGCTTGTCTCGGTTTTTTTCTCGTTGAGATCTCGCTCCGAATCGTCGCATTCGGCCGCGAATTTTGGCGGCACGGCTGGAATATCTTCGACTTCCTAGTCGTAGCCATCGCGGTGGCTCCCGACGCTGGCGCATGGGCGATCTTGCGAGGACTTCGCGTGTTGAGAATTCTGCGACTCCTCACGGCCGTGCCTCAACTTCGCAAGGTCGTCGCGGCCTTCCTTCACGCGATTCCCGGGCTATCCGGCGTCGTCGCCGTCATGGCTGTTTTTCTCTATACGGTTGGGGTCCTGGCCACCAATTTATTCGGCGAGACTCACCCCCAGTGGTTTGGCTCACTCGGCACCAGTCTATTTTCCCTTTTCCAGATCATGACGCTGGAAAGTTGGTCGATGGGGATCGTTCGCCCTTTGATGGAAACCCATCCGTGGGCTTGGGCATTTTTCGTGCCGTTCATCATCATCGCGACATTCACGATTCTTAACCTGTTTATCGGTATCATCGTTTCGACGATGCAGGAGCTCAGTCTGACGCCCGATATCAGTGCCGAACACGCGGAAATCGATCATACGCTGGGTCGGATCGAAACCGACATGCGTGCCCTCCGCCGTTCGCTGGAAGACCTCAAATCGACTCCGGGCAGATCCCCGGCTTCATCTCTTCCTTCAACTCAGACTCCCGACCATGCTTAACCAGCTTCTCGATCCTCTCTTCTTATTCTTTGTCGTCGGTTTCATCGCCGGACTCGCCAAGTCCGACGTAAAACTTCCCGAATCAGTCTACCATCTCATCAGCACCTATCTGCTGTTGGCGATTGGTCTCAAAGGCGGCGTGCAACTCGCCCAGGCTGACCCCTCAAAAGTATGGTTGCCTGCGCTGACGACCATCGCGGTCGGGGTGCTTACCCCGTTCATCGTGTTCTCCCTCGCTCGCCGTTTGGGTAAACTCAATAACGCCGACTCCGCCTCGCTCGGAGCCCACTACGGCTCCGTGAGTGCCGTGACCTTTGCCGCAGCCATGGAGTTTGCCCGTCGCGCCCAAGCGGAACCCGAAGGGTTCATGCCCGTGCTACTGGTGCTCCTCGAGATTCCGGCCATCATCATCGCGATCGTGCTGCATCGTCGTGCCACGGGCGGGACGAGTTCCGGCGAAAGCTATAGCGCGGTCATTCGCGAAATTCTGCTCAATCGATCCGTTTTCCTCCTCGCCGCCGGTTTAGCCGTCGGTTTGATCGCCGGCCCAGATCGCTTCGAGCCCTTCGAATTACTCTTCGCTGATGCGTTCCGCCCCATCCTCGCATTCTTTATTCTAGAAATGGGGCTACTGGCTTCGCAGCGGATGTCAGAAATCAAATCTGCCGGAAAATTCCTCCTCATCTTCGGTATCATCTGGCCTCTCGCCGCCGGACTCGCCGGCACTCACCTCGGCCTACTGGTCGGCCTCAGCGTGGGTGGTTCCGTTGTCTTCGGGGCCATGATCGCAAGTGCATCCTATATCGCCGCCCCCGCCGCCGTGCGCATCGCGATTCCCGAGGCCAACACCGCTATGTCGATCGCCGCATCACTTGGCATCACCTTCCCCATCAACCTCGGCCTGGGAATTCCGTTCTTCTACTGGTCGGCGACGGCGTTTTAGTTCCGCTTCGTCAAATCTGAGTTAAACGTCGATGGTCCTCCCGTGGGGGGGGCATTCGATGTTCAATCAACCGCATCGGATTCAAAACAGGCCGCCACCGCCTCAAGGGCTTCCTGTTCATCGACGCCCTCCACCTCGATCCTCACGGCCGAGCTTAGGGCCGCGCAGAGCACAACCAGACCCAAAATACTCGTGGCTTCGGAAAACAGCCCCCCCTTTTTTAATATGACGCGGGAGCGAAAGCGGTGAGCACATTGTGCAATCAACGCAGCGGGACGAAGGTTCAGACCGTGATTCCACGGCACTTTAACAATGATGAATCGCATGGGCGGTATAAGTTTCAGACTGGTTTGACGCCTGTCGCGGCCCGAGGTTCACCCGATCATTGCACTAATTTTGTAACGATCAGATTTCCGGGATCGACCGCAGTTCCGGTTTCAAATCGTTGCCCTGCGCTCCGCCGTTAAATCTTCCCTTCCACGAAGGGCTTGAGCCGCTCGACCAAAAAATGCTCCCACACCCCATCGACCGCTTCGGCCCAAGTCGGGTCAATTTTTCCAAACGCGTTGACCACAATCTTGACGTCGGTGACGCCCTGTTCCCTCGGCGTGAAGGTCACTTGATGCACCATGTTCACGGCCATCCCATTAAACGGAAGCGGTCCTTCGAAGTTCAATTTGGACGGACGCTGCGCAAAGATCACTGTCCCGTGTTTCACGCCGTTGCCCGCTTCATCAAATATTTCGATGAAACCGCCTCCGGGAGTTGGCTCAATAAAGAACTTTGCCGGCGTGCCGCTAAAGGAGTGATCCCACCATCCCGATATATCACCGGTAAACGCCTCCCACACCTCGTCCGGTGCCGCATCGATTGAAACCGTCTGCGTGAGTGAAAACGAATACTGCGACTGCTCGGTCACTTCCGCCCGTATCATCGATCCCCAAACCACCGCCTACAGGATCACAATTGAACATCGCTTCATTCCATTGTCCTGCGCCTAAACCCGCGCTGGGTCAACGACCCAGTGCCGCTGACTTCGTGATCGCGGCCCACCATACATCTGCTCAGCGTCCTGCCGTATGTCACCATTTTCCACGATCCTCACTCATCCGGGTAGCGCTCACAAAGACGATTTTTTGGCCTGCTGCGTGTTACTCGCTCACCACCCCGCTCCGATTGTGCGGCGCGAGCCAACCGCCGCCGATCTCGCCGACACCGCCATCGTGGTTGTCGACGTTGGAGACTCGCACGATCCCGCGCTCAACAATTTCGATCATCATCACTTGCCCGATGACGCCGCGCCCACTTGCGCCCTTTCGCTCGTGCTCAAGTCGCTCGATCTCTACGAAGACGCCCGCAGTTTTTGCGACTGGCTCGAACCGGCCGAATGGTTCGACTGCCGCGGTCCCAATGCCACCGCCAAGTTCCTCAAGGTCCCGCGCAACGCGATCAACCAGCTTTACTCACCGATCGATGGCACCCTCCAGCGTTGCTTCGCCGCCAAGACCGAACACCGCGCCGGGGAGCCATTGTGGGAGATGATGCTCCAGGTCGGCGACGATCTCGTGACCTACCTGCGCTCACTCCGCACCCGTCTCAATTTCATCGGCCAACATGCCATCCTCTGGCCGCTTTCGACTGCTCCCGCGTCCGAGACTGCCGCGCACTCAGCCGTTCTTTTCATGCCTCGAACCGATCCCCTGCCCCAAGAACCCTCCTCCGGTCTCGACCGCTACGTCGTCGAACAGGGACTCAATGAACGCGTCGTCGCGATTATTTCCCCCGACCGTAGAGGCACCGGCTACGGACTCTCCCGCCATCGCGATCATCCCCACATGGATTTCACCCGCATCGCCGACGAACCCGACGTTCATTTCGCCCACAAACGCGGCTTTGTGGCCAAGACTTCCGCCACCGATCCCGAGCGGCTCCAAGAGCTGCTCCAGCTCGCGGAGGCCTAAGTCAAAGAACCCGATTTGGCGGCCCTCGTTATCCCCCGAAGCCATAAGCTGGACAGTTTTATCGAAATTTAGTATCTCCATTCTAGGCGCTGCCGGTCTATCTCGGCGCGAGAAACCTACCCCGAGAAAGAAGCACAACTCAACTGATGAAATCCAAACTGTCCCTCTTTCTTGGCCTCCTGGTAGCCCTCGCCCTCTTCGTAATTCTGAGGAATGGCGAGACTTCGCCGTCTGCCGCTGACAAAATTACGGGCGGCCCTTCAGCCCCGGCACTCGCTGCCAAACAAAATACGACCGCCCCTGACCCGCTACCCGAATCACCCCAGCTGGTCGCAAATGAAACGGCGACGAAGATCGCCCCCATTGTCGCAGTTCCCGAACCAATCGACGCCAATTCGTTGGCCCATCTTCCGATCGGCACTCTGCGCACCCAGCTCAGCGCACTCCCAGCTCCCGTGCTCCAAAAAGCACTTCGCAAGCTCGAAGAACTCTCCGTCCCTTCCGAGGATCTCGCCAGTCTGCGCGTGACGTTGGATGGTAAATTTTACTACTCCCGTGATGTGCCTCATCCGACGCACACCCACTCACTGGGTGCCAGTTTGGTCGCACGGGGTGCTTCCGCGGCCGCGGCCGCCGGCACCGGAGCCGCGGCCGTGCCCGTGGCCAACCCGCCGATCCACCACTCCAAACCTGGTTCGACCAACGTAATTTATCTCGATTTTAACGGCCACACGATCACGGGCACGAGCTGGAATTCTGACACCGGTGGAGCCGCAACTTACATTGGCAAGCCCTTTGATACCGACGGTGATTCCACCACCTTCAGCGATGCGGAACAGGCCATCATCACCGAAGTCTGGCAACGCGTCTCCGAAGACTACGCTCCATTTGACGTCGATGTAACCACCGAAGAACCCACGACCTTCACCAATACCACCGCTCATGCCCTGATCACGCCTCAACTCGATGCCAATGGCATCGCCATGCCTTCCAGCTCGGGTGGCGGAGTCGCCTACACCGGCGTTTTCGGAGACTCTGATTACGCGACCATGAGTTCCCCTGCGTTTACTTACTCCGACAATGTCAACAACTCCGCCGACGGAATCGCCGATGCCACCTCCCACGAGGTCGGCCACAACCTGGGCTTAAGCCACGATGGCCAGAGTGAAGAGTATTACGATGGGCACGGCACCGGAGAGACGTCTTGGGGCCCGATTATGGGATCACCCTACGACCAAAATGTTAACCAGTGGTCGAAAGGTGAATACTTCAATTCGACGAACCCACAGGATGACTTCGCGATTATCTCAGCCAAAATCCCCTACCGCACCGACGAAGCCGGGGGCACGATCCAAGCCGCCGCCGCCGCCACCGTAAACGGCTCCACCATCAGTAATACCGGGATCATCGCCAATGGAACCGACCTCGACATCTATTCCTTCACCACCGCCAGCGGGAATCTCAGTTTTTCAGTCAACGGCTACCGAGCCGGCAGCAGCGCCAATGGAGGCAACGGCACCAACGGCGGCAACACCGACTTTAAGTTGGAGTTACTCGATTCCGGGGGCAACGCCGTCGCCACCCACGATCCTGCTGGTGCCACCAACGCCGCGCTAACTCACACCGCGACCGCCGGCACCTACTACGTGCGAATCTCGCCCGCGGCGGAAGGCACTCCTTTCGCTAACCCTGCTAACGGCTACACGGCTTACGGCAGCGCCGGTCAATACACGCTTACCGGCACCATCGTCGCCGCCGCGCCCAGCATCACCAGCGCCACCACCGCCTCTATCGGCGCCGGCGAGTCCTATAGTTACAACATCATCGGCACCAATGGCCCCACGAGTTACCAAGCCACCGGTCTCCCCTCCGGCCTCTCGGTTAACCCGACGACCGGCTTAATCAGCGGTCGCCCCACGGCGATCGGCGGATTCAATATTTCCCTCTCCGCGACCAATAGCCTCGGCACCGGCACCGGTTCTCTCGCCCTCACGGTCACTGACGCCGCCCCCGTCATCACCGCCCAATCCACTGGTCGTATCACCGTCACTCCCGGCGCCGCCCAGTCCCTCTCGGTTACCGCCCTCAGCGCCAACGGAACGCCATCCTACGAATGGTTCCGCAATGGACACCCCATTTCCGGAGCCACCAACGCCACCCTCGATCTGTCCACCATGGGGCCTGGCGATAGCGGCTACTACCGCGTGCAGGTGACCAACACCGTTGGCACGACCGTCAGTGACATCGTATTCGCACTCTACGCCCCCACCAATTCCGAAGTCGTCGGTTGGGGCCTCAATACTTCCGACCAACGCACCATTCCCTCCGACCTCATCACCGCCATCTCCGTCACCGCGGGCAAGACTCACACCCTCGCCCTTAAGTCTGACGGCACCGTGGTCGCGTGGGGCTCGAATAATGACGGCGAAACCACCGTCCCCGCCAATCTCACCGACGTCGTCAAGCTCGCCGCTGGCGAAGACGTCTCCTTTGCGCTCAAGAGCGACGGCACCGTGGTCGCATGGGGCAGCTCAGGGTTCACCACCGGCAACCCACCTTCCGACCTCGCGAACGTCGTTGATCTCACCGCCGGTGGATACCATGCCCTCGCCCTCAAATCCGACGGCACCATCGTCAGTTGGGGCAGTAACGGCAACGGGCAACTCACTCTCCCCGCCAATATCGGCACCGTCCTAAATTTCGCCACGAGCAGCGGAACGACCTACGCGATCAATTCCGCGGGAACAGTTTTCGCCTTTGGATTTACCGGCAACGGTGTAACCGAGGTCCCAGCCGCCTCTCCGCTTTGGCGCTCCGTCTCCGGCGGCGGCTTCCATGCCCTCGGCCTCAAAAGCGACGGCACGGTTGAGGGCTGGGGCTTCTCGACCTACGCCACCCCTCCCAGCGGCCTGTCCAACGTCGTCGCCATCGCCGCCGGTAATGAACACTCCCTTGCCCTCAAATCCGATGGCACGATCACTACTTGGGGAGATAATACTAGCGGCGAACGCACCATTCCTTCCGGTCTATCGGAGGTCTTCTCCATTGCCGCCAGCGACTTTTTCTCCATCGCGATCAAGGAGGTCACCGTAAACATCGCCCCCGCGATTACCGCTCAACCCGGCGATCAAACCGTCACGGCGGGTGCCTCCGCGAGCTTCTCCGTGACCGCCACCGGATTCCCCGTCCCCACCTATCAATGGCGCAAAGATAGCACCAACATCACGGGCGCAACCAGTCCGACCCTCACGATTAACCCGACCACCACTAACGATACCGGCAGCTACGACGTTGTCGCCACCAATGCCTCTGGCAACGTGACTTCGGATGCCGCAACTCTCACGGTTCAAGTTGCCCCTGCCATTACCGGGCAGCCTCAATCACAGACGGTCAACTCGGGCGCGACTGTCACCCTTTCTGCCACGGTCACCGGCGTGCCGACTCCTAACCTCCAGTGGCGCAAGGATAGCCAAAATATCGACGGTGCCACTTCCGCGTCTCTCGACTTGGGTGCAGTCAGTCCCGGCGCCAATGGAAATTACGATCTCGTGGCCACCAACTCAGTCGGCACCGCCACCTCGAACGCGACAAACGTCACCGTCCAATTCGGACCGTCAATCAACACCCCGCCTGCCAGCCAGACGGTCGCCGCCGGAGCCAGCGTGACCTTCTCCGTTTCCGCAACGGGTGCCCCCACTCCCACCTACCAGTGGCAAAAAGACGGCTCGCCCATCACCGGCGCAACCAGTGCGAGCTACCCCATTCCCTCCACGGCCAGCTCCGATGCGGGCGACTACACCGTCGTCGTCACCAATAGTGTCACCAGCGTCACCTCGTCTACGGCTACCCTCACCGTGACTCTCGGGGCCGCGATCACCACCCAACCCGTTTCACAAACCGTCACCCTCGGCACGCAAGTGACTCTCTCCGTCGTCGCCACCGGCTCGCCCGCGCCCACCTATCAGTGGCGCAAGAATGGTGAACCCATCACTGGAGCAACTTCCGCTTCTTTGGATCTCGGCAACGTCGTGCTGGCCGACGAAGGGAACTACAGCGTGCTTGTCAGCAATTCCATCGACTCCGTGACTTCTAATACTGCGTCGGTCGTCGTGCAAGAGGCTCCGGTCATTACCATTCAGCCAATTTCACAAGTGGTGCCTGCGGATACTTCCGTCGCCTTCATCGTCGAGGCCACCGGCACTCCTGCCCCCTCATTTCAATGGCGTAAGGATGGGGTCAATATTCTCGGCGCTACCAGCTCCAGCTTGGGCCTGAGTTCGGTGGGTGCGGCCGAAGCCGGCTCCTACACCGTCGCCGTCTTTAATGATGCCGGCACCGTCACCTCTGACGCCGCGACACTCACCATCGTCTCCGTCACCGGCACCCACGCCTCGGATGGCTATCGCCTCGGCACCGGTGTCACGATCAACAACTCCGTGAATTATACCGGGGATCTAAGTTCTTTGGTTTGGTCGGTCGTGCCACCTGCTGATATTGGCGGCCAAAAATGGAGCCTCTCCGGCACCGGAGGCACCGCCGCCGACGTGAGTCCTACGGTCGGCACCACCGACCTCTTGGACTTCACTTGGAATAACGTCCCCACCAGCCCGTTCACCTTCTCGTATTCTTTGGTCGTTCCTGATGCCACCGCCGGTGATCACAACCTCACCGCCATGTTCGAGTCGACCAGTTCAGCCGGCACGCTTCAGGGCGTGATCACTCCCGATCCCCTCGTTTTAGGAGAGGCCGCAACCTTCCACACGGCCGATACCAACGGTGACTCCCGTATCGGCCTCTCCGAACTCCTGCGCGTCATCGAACTCTATAACACCCGGCTCGGCACCACCCGGACTGGTCGCTACCAAGTCCAAACCGGCACGGAAGACGGCTTTGCCCCCGATCCCACCGAAGGCACCACCCAATCCAGCTTCCATGCCGCCGATTTCAACCGAGACAGCAAAATCAGTCTTTCCGAACTCTTACGGGTCATCGAACTCTACAACACCCGCAGCGGCACCACCCGCACCGGCGAATACCACCTCGAATCCGGCACCGAGGACGGCTTCGCCCCCGGCCCCGCGTCCTAAACCGTTGCGCCGTGCTTCAGCCGGCGCCCGTTGCCCTTCAGCCAAAAAATCTCACCCCGACCGAGTCATCAACTTTGTGCACTCTGTCGGGGCGTCGCTTGACGACGCCCTGACCTGCCCCCCTCGCCCCAAAACCTAGCCCAACTCGACCTATCCCCGTGACCTCGGCGGGAAAAGTTTTTGAAAAGAGGGCACCCCATCCCTCGTGGAGAGTCCCATGGTTTGACGCCCCTACGGCCCCCCCTCAGCCTTCAGCGGTTCGCCTTACCATCGCCCATGAAGTTCAAATCCTTTCTCGTCGTCGCCTTGGTATTCAGTATTGCCGCCATCTGGTATCTGAAACCGACCGCCCCGTCCGAATCGCTTGCTCAAACTTCAACCCCGGCGATCGAGACCGCCCCCTCCACTACGCAACCGCCATCATCCGCCGCACGATCACTTTCCCCACCTGAGGCGGATCAATCGGATCCCACGCCAGCCCCTGCCGCGACTCCGGATATGGCAGCCCCCGATGATTCAATAGCTCAGTTCGAGCAGATGATTCTCGCGCAAATTCCCGCCAGTCAGCTCAAGTCCAAACTACTCACTCTTGCTCCAAATCCCCGCCTCCGCGCCCTGAAAAAACTGTTCGAACTGCAGATTCCCGCGGCAGACTTCGCCAGCTTGAGGGTGAAGAGTGACGGCGGCCTCTTCTACGCCAACGACGCCCCTCCGCCTCCTCTTCCTCCTCAAGAAGCAGCCCCCGCCGCCACTGGTGAGAGTCGTGCCCTCGAATCGTCCCCCGAACGAGCCGAGACTTCCGCGCCCGGAAGTATTGCCGCCGCGGCGGTGCCCGTCGCGTCTCCGCCTATCCGCAATTCACGCCCCGGTTCGACCAATGTCCTCTACCTCGACTTCAACGGTCACGTCATCACGGGCACGAGTTGGAATAGTGACCCCGAAGACGCCCATGCCTACGTGGGTGTCGCCTACGATACCGACGGTGATCTCACCTCCTTCAGCGATGATGAACAGTCCGACATTATCGAAATTTGGGAACGCGTTGCGGAAGATTTCGCCCCCTTTGACGTCAATGTAACCACCGTAGAACCTAGCACCTTTACCAGCACGACGGGCCGAGCGCTAATCACCGCCAACGTCGACGCCAACGGTGTCAGCATGCCAGCGCACACGGGCGGCGGTGTCGCCCAACTCGGCGTATTTGGCAACAGCGACTACGCCACCCGTAGTTCCCCCGCTTTTGTTTACTACAACAACTTCGGCAGTAACGAAGCCAATATCGCCGAAGCCGTTTCGCACGAACTCGGTCACAATTTCGGGCTGTCTCACGATGGCCTCATCGGAACCACCTACTACAACGGTCACGGTAGTGGGAATATCTCGTGGGGTCCTATCATGGGCACCGGCTACGGTCGCAATGTGAGCCAGTGGTCTCAGGGCGAATACTTCAACGCCAACAATACCCAGGACGACTTCGCGATCATGGCGGCGGAAATGGGCTACGTCTTCGACGAAGCCGGCGCCACCACCGCCACCGCCACCGCCGCGACCGTTGCTGGCAGCACCATCACCAATTCCGGCATCATCTCCCAACAAGATGACGTGGACATTTACTCATTCAGCACCGCGACCGGCTCGATCAATTTGGCGGTCAATAGTTACCGGGTTTCCACCGGCACCCACGGCGGCAATGGTGACCTCAAACTCGAGCTCCTCGATGCGAGCGGATCAGTTGTCGCCACTCATGCTCCGTCCGGCGATACCAATGCGTCCCTCACCTATTCCGCCACCGCGGGCACTTACTTCGTTCGTATCACCCCGGATGGCGAGGGCACTCCGACCGCGGATCCACCCTCTGGATACACGAGCTACGGCAGCGCCGGTCACTACACCCTCACCGGCACCATCATTGCGGCCGCCCCCAGCATCACCAGCGCCACTACCGAGAGTATCGGGGCAGGACAATTCTACCGCTACACCATTGTCGGCACCAACGGCCCGACCAACTACCAGGCCACCGGCCTACCCCCCGGATTAAGCGTCGACGCCCACACGGGCATCATCGGCGGTCGCGCGACCGTTACCGGGGTGTTTCCGATCTCACTTTCCGCCACCAATAGTTTGGGCACCGGTAACGCCACGCTCACTCTGACCGTGACGGATGCCGCTCCCGCCGTCATCGACCAAACAGCCGGCCGCGTCTTGGTCGCGCCCGGCGACAGCTCCAGCCTCTCCGTCACCGTCGTCAGCGCGAACGGCACTCCCACCTACCAATGGGACCACAATGGCCGCCCCATCGCCGGTGCCACCAGTGCAACGCTCAATCTCTCCGCCGTGACTCGAGCCACCCACGGTTACTACCGCGCTCGTATCACCAATACCATCGGCACCACGACCAGCACCGCGGTCTTTCTCGTGGTCGCCCCCACCTCCTCTCAAGTGCTCATTTGGGGAGGCAACGACAAGGGACAAAACAACGTTCCTTCCGATCTCGCAGCCACTACCCAAATTTCGCTGGGCAGCGAATTCGCTATCGCGCTCCTTCGCGATGGCACCGTGAGCGGATGGGGATCCGACAGCTCCGGCCAAACTTCCATCCCTTCTGGACTCGCTGATGTCGTGCAGGTCGCCACCGGTTCCTTCCACGCAATCGCACTCCGAGCAGACGGCACCGTCGTCGGCTGGGGCTACGATTTTCACGGTCAAGCCACCGTGCCTTCTAATCTATCCAGCGTGGTCTACATCGCAGCCGGCAACGACTCTTCGTTCGCGATCAAAAACGACGGCACCGTCGTCGGCTGGGGACTCAACAACGACGGCCAAACGACCATCCCCAGCGACCTCACCGACGCTATCGCCATCGCTACCGGCGACGGTCACACCATCGCCGCCAAGGCCGACGGCTCCGTCGTCGCTTGGGGTCGCGACGATCAGGGTCAAATCACGGTTGCCTCCAAAGCCACCTCGAGCGCCGCGGTGTCCGCCGGCTTCTCGTTCTCACTCGCCCATCAAGTCGACGGCGCCGTCGTCTTCTGGGGACAAAATTCTTTCGGTCAACAAACCCTGCCCCAAGGGCTCACCACCTTCGCGGAGGTCGCCGCCGGCTCGTATCACACCATCGCCCGCAACCCCGACGACACCATCGCCGTTTGGGGCTACAACGGAGATAAACAACTGGACGCTCCCGCTAACCTCGGCCAGGCCTTCAACGTCGACGCCGCGCGCTACAACTCCGCCGTAATCCGCGATGCCACCGGTGACGTGGCCCCGACAATCGCAACTCATCCCGTCCCGCAAACCGTCGTCGAAGCCACCGACGTCACCCTGACCGTCGTGGCTTCGGGCGGCACCGCCCTCCTCTCTTACCAATGGCGTAAAGGCGGCGTGAATATCGACGGCGCGACGTCCACCACCTTCGATCTCCCCAACGCCGCCCCCTCCGCATCGGGTAACTACGACGTGGTCGTCACCAACCAATTTGGATCGATCACCAGCACCGTCGCAGCCCTCACCGTCAACCCTGTGCCCGTGATCAGCGCGCAAAGTAGCGCTCGCCTCCTCACCGCGCCTGGCCAGACCCTCAACCTATCCGTCACCGCCACCGGCACCGGTGATCTAGCCTATCAATGGTATCAAAATGGTCGGGCCCTCACCGGCGAAAACACCCCTGCGTATTTGAAAAATGGATTCTCGTTTGCCGATGCCGGTGTCTATCATGTCACCATCACCGATTCGATCGGCGTCCGTCGCAGCGCCTTGATGTTTGTGCTCTACTCTCCCGCCCAATCCGAAGTCGTGGGATGGGGCCTCAACACTTCAGGCCAAACCACCATCCCGACCGGTCTCGGCGACGCCATTGCGGTGGCCACCGGCTCATCTCACACTCTCGCCCTCAAGTCCGACGGCACCGTCACCGCCTGGGGTTCCAATAATCGAGGAGAAACGACCGTCCCCGAAGGCCTGACCGATGTCGTAAAAATCGCCGCCGGTGATGACGTATCCTTCGCCCTCAAAAGCGACGGCACCCTCACAATTTGGGGCTCCAACGGGTTCACTATTGCCACCCATCCCTCTGGCTTGAGTGACGTCGTCGATATCGTCTGTTATCGCTACCACGCCCTCGCGCTCACCGCCGATGGCTCCGTCGTCGGTTGGGGCAACAGCGGCAGCGGCCAGCTTTCAATCCCAACCAATCTCGGCACCGTGACCGCCATCGGCACGGCCAGTAGCACCTCCTACGCAATCAATACCGACGGCACCATTTTCGGTTGGGGTGACAACAATAACGGCGAAACTAACGTCCCGACCGCGTCCCCACTTTGGCGAAGCATCTCGGGCGGCGGCTTCCATGCCGTCGCTCTCAAAAGCAACGGGGTCATGGCCGGAATCGGCTTTAGTGGCTACTCCAGTCCCTCGCCTGCGGTCACCGATCTCGTGGTTGTATCCGCCGGAGGCAGACACTCCATCGGACTCAAATCCAACCGCACGATCGAAGTTTGGGGCGGCAACGATGACGGCGAAAGCACTGTCCCCACCGGACTCGACAACGTCTTCGGCATCGCCGCAGGTCCATCCTACTCCCTCGCCATCAAAGAAATCCTGCAGCCGACCGCTCCCGCCATCACCAGCCAACCGTCTGATCAAACCGTGACCTTAGGTGAGTCAGCCAGCTTCTCGGTGGCCGCCAGTGGGTTCCCTGACCCGACCTACCAATGGCGCAAGGGCAGCGTTAATATCACCGGCGCGACGAGTGCCACTTTTACCATCGGCACAACCACCACCAACGATACCGGGAGCTACGACGTCGTTGTCACCAACCCCTCCGGCAAGGCGACCTCCCCTGCGGCCACGCTCACCGTGCAGACCCTCCCGGCCATATCCGGTCAACCCCAAACTCAAACGGTCACGGTCGGCACAGAAGTCACGCTCTCCGTGAACGCGTCCGGAGTGCCTGCTCCGACGTTCCAATGGCGTAAAGACTCCAGCCCGATCAGCGGAGCCACCGGATCCTCACTCGCTTTGGGTGCCGTCGCGCTCACGGATACCGGCAGCTACGATGTTGTTGTCACCAATGTCGTCGGCAACGTCACGTCCACAGTCGCCGTGGTCACCGTGCAAGCGGGTCCCGCGATCACGACCCACCCGCAATCCCAATCCGCAATCTTGGGCACCGACGTCACCTTCAACGTGACCGCTGCGGGAACTCCCGCGCCGACCTACCAATGGCGCAAGGACGGCAGTCCGATCAACGGCGCCACCAGTTCGTCCTTCCAACTCACCGGCATCACCATCGACAGCTCGGGTTCCTACGATGTCGTGCTCACCAACAGCGTCGGATCCCTCACCTCCAATGGGGCCAGTCTCAACGTCCAGTTCGCGCCTACCTTTTTAGTCCACCCCCGGTCGCAAGCCGTCAATTCAGGCACCAACGTCACCCTCAACATCTCGGTGACCGGTAACCCCGCTCCGAGTTTTCAATGGCGCAAGAACGGCGAGGCCATCACCAGCGCCAACGCCTCCTCCCTCGACCTCGGCGCCGTCAGCCCCGGAGCCAACGGCGACTACGATGTAGTCGTCACCAATTCAATCGGTGCAGTCACGTCCTCCGTTGCAACGGTAACGGCTCTCTTCGCCCCTTCCATCAACGTCCAACCCAGCAGCCAAACCGTCACCGCCGGCGACAACGTCACCTTCACCGTCACTGCCGCCGGCGACCCCGCACCGCCCTACCAATGGCGCAAGGACGGAGTGGATATCGCTGGGGCCAATAACGCGAGTTATACCATCGCTAACACGTCTCCCGATGATGCCGCCGACTACGATGTCGTGCTCACCAACAGCGTCGGATC
>Ga0208413_1000472_pt1 | contig 30285 bp, 19 predicted proteins | sample AntAceMetag02UKD_FD_184761 | JGI IMG/M metagenome (GOLD analysis project Ga0208413, IMG submission 184761) | Saline lake microbial communities from Ace Lake, Antarctica - Antarctic Ace Lake Metagenome 02UKD (SPAdes) (version 2) | ecosystem: Environmental > Aquatic > Non-marine Saline and...
TATTAGCAAATCGATGATTAACATCTCTATGACCGGCCTCATCCTGTCTGATCACTAAGATGACATCACGCAGCCTTGCGTCTGCAGGTAATTTCCAATAATCAATTGCAATCTTCGGAGCAGGCATATTTTCCAAGCGACCGCTGTCCACCTCGGCTAGGTACTCGCCATAGCTATACACCGCCTCTTCCTCAAAATACCCAACCAGGCGATGTGCAGTGCGGCCAGAGATAACATAAAGTGTCAAAAAGCTAGTAAAAAAAACACCTTGGGCCAGCAAAATCAGGAGACGCTCGAACGCACTGGGCTGGGCAATTTCCACAAACGTCATAAGGTGCATACGTTCGTTTTCAGCCTCTTCCAACAATATATGAATCGCTGCTCGGTCGTCTTCCATCCGACGGAGCGAGCGCATGTGCCGCACCATTCCGGCGACCATCCCCGGCACTGCGGCCACGGTTTCCAACACCACCGCACGATGACCGTAGCGCTTGGCAAAAAAAAGGTCTGCAAAAAAACGCAACATCCTCGTTAAGCGAAACGCGACGCGGTCAGAAATGCCGGAAGGAATGTGATGTTTACTCAGCGGGTCGCCGCTGTGGTCAAATGAAGAAAATTCCGATGTGTCGCTCATGCCAATACTGTCCAAAATAAGAGTGCTAAAACTCGACAAAGATCGATGCTCGTTCAGGTCTTTGTCCAACATTACTGGTTACGATATCCATTGCTCGCTTAGATCACATGCGCCAACAAAGTGCTACTGACAAGTGCGCTCATCATCTGTCAGGATCTGGCAGATGACCCAATCAAAACGGTCAAGCCTCACCGATTCCCACCTGAAATAATTCAAATTGTCACGAGGCTATAGCATCGATTCAACCTGGCTCACTGCGGCGCGAAGACTTGATGGCGCAGTGCGGCATAACCGTCAGCTATGAAGCTATTTGCCAGTGGTGCAATAAGTTTGGTTCGAAATATACTCAAAGCTTAACAAGAATACATCAAGGCTACTGCGACACTTTCTTTATTGATGAGGTTTGCATTAAGATCCATTGGAAGCACTATTATCTTTGGAGAGGCGTTGACCAAGATGGTGAAGCGGCAGATGTATTCGTCGCGAAGAGACCTGATGGCAAAGCCGCGAAGCGTTTTTTTAGCGCCTGTTGCGTAAACATCGAGCAGAGCCTAGGAAGAGCGTCACGGACAAATTGAGCAGCTATAATGTGACACACCGGGAACTGGTTCCGGACGCGATTCACGGCCCAGCGCAGTATTCCGGCAATCGAGCCGAGTCGTCGCACGAGCCTACACGGGTCAGGGAGCAGGGCATAAGGAAGTTCAAGTCAGTGGCGCGGCACAGCGGTTTTTTGGGTGCTCATGCTGCGGCTTACAATCTGTTCAATCTAGGACGTGATTTGGCCTCAGTGCGAATCTATCGGTATTTTAGCGCCCATGCTTTTGCGTCTTGGCAAAGAGCCGCGGCGATATAGCAATTGGAAATAGTTGATTTTTTAGATTCCAGTAGTTAACTTGTTAATGTCTAAACGCAGATTATTTAATGGATAAAGAGGTCCGTTTGCTAGGAGTCTCTCGCAGGTAGTTTGACGATATAAAAACCATTCGCAACTATGGATGTTAACTAGATCTAGAGCTTTTCGGGAAATAGAGGTTATTTACAAGGCACCTGTAGATGATCTTATTGGCGATCTAATGGAAAGTGACTACTCTGATTTTTTCGTGCGCCGCGCAAGCGAATTGGGTCAAAGGCTAGAAAGTAGCAAATTTTTAATTGCTCAGAGCCGCTGTGCGGCAAAAAATACGATCTTCTGAACCACCGTACTATTCACTCAGATCTTGGATTGCTAAGGTAATTAATATCGGCTATTACAGCATTGCCGTGTGAATTCTGAGAGCTAAACATTGTTTGGAAGACACCAAAACATTTCATATAGGTTATAACTTTTTGGTTATTTGGAGGTTTAGATGATAGAAAGTTGCAGTCAAAGTGCTGTAGATGCTTCACTTAAAGCGCTCAATAAAAACTCTGCGGGTTCGTGGAGTATTAAGGAGGGGAAATTGACCAGAGAGTTTAAGTTCCCTGATTTTGTTTTAGCTTTTGGTTTTATGACTAAAGTAGCAATACTTTCAGAGAAGGCGAATCATCATCCTGAATGGTCCAATGTATATAATAGCGTGATTATAAACCTAACAACGCATGAGGCCGGTGGTATATCGAAGAGAGATTTTGAGTTAGCACAGAAAGTATCGAAATTAGTCTAACAAGTCGTGCCAGTTGACTCACCGAAAGGCCGCTCCGCGTAAGGATAGGGGTCGCTGAAAAAAATAGCAAATTACTCTTCCACTGACTAGAAACTTCTCAGCACAAGACAATCAAAAGCCCCCGCTATTTTATTATTTTATCAGTGCTCCTTTTATACAGGCAAGATTGTAGAATATAAAACTATAGCGCTTTCGTTTTAACTGGCTTGGCGGCGCATTGGCGAGGGTCTTTAGCTCGTGTGTTTCTTCCGTGAAGCAATCGAAATTCCACTAGGAACTTGGGGGTTTCCTAGCGGCTAAATTGTCTGCCGTGCTCAAGTGATTGGCCTGTAAACAGCTGCAACGCCTTCATTGGCTTATTTTCTCTAGTGCTTCAACGTCAGCAAGGTCTTGAAGTCTACCGTTTTACCTTTTCATGGCGATGAGGTCAGCTATTGCCAATATTGATATGGAGTAATCACCCGGACGAATTAATTTTCGGTTTCTTTGGTCGAGGTCATCATTAATGATTAGGTTGACCTGCTCATTTAAGCTTTCGGGGTTGTGAAAATTCCACGCTATGAGGTTGCGGTTTGTTATATAGCTTTCGCGGTTTGCGAACCTCTCTTCTGCGGTGATTGGAAGACTAGAAACTAGTCCTAATTCTTTCAGCGCTAGCTCGGTGGTCTTTAGAATTTCGGCCGTCCATACGATTACCAAATCGATATCGATGGTGCCGCGTACGGCACGGTGCAGCGCGACAGCGTGGCCGCCAACAATGGCATAGGGAACATTGCATTCGCTGAGTTTTCTGCAAACTCGTTCTATGAACATACTCTCTACCACATCGGGTATGGGAAAGAGTGGGCCCTTGATGACTCGAACCTCGGACAAACGGATTACGAGGCAGTACAACTAAGCCCAGCTGATTTTAGTAACTTAAAGAACTCTAAGTGTTTGTCCTTTGGCTGTTTGCAGATCCTGTTACCTTTGGAGAGCGGTTGATCAAGATGGCGAGGTGGTTGATGTGTTCCTTCAGAAAAGGCGTGGTGCAAAGGCCGCGAAACGTGTTTTCAAGCGGCTATTGCGTGAACGTAAAGGCGAGCCCGGGAAGATCGTCACGGATAAATTGCGGAGTGAAAACATCGCGCACAGAGAACTCATTTCAGAGACAATTCACGACACATCGCAATATGCCAACTGATACGGCCTAAGTTGTCGCACGAGCCTCTACAGGCGAGGGAGCGGACATAAGAAAGCTCAAGTCAGCGGCGCAGGCTCAACGGTTTTTAGGTGCTCACGCAGCTGTCTACAGCTTATTCAGTCTAGGGCGTCACGTGGTGTCAGCAGAAAACTATCGGTATTCTGGAACGGGTGCCTTTGGGTCTTGGGAAACGGCAGTGGCGATATAGAAATTGCTTGATACGATTTTTATTGATTCGAGAGTTAACTCGTAAATACCTGAAGTGTAGTTGGAGTTGAAAAAAAGCAATAAAAATCATATGGTATTTATACTAATTTAACTACGGACAGGAAGCTGCAATGCGAAGACGAGATTTCTTAACCAAGATGCCTGGCCTTGTGACGATGCCATTGATGTTGCCGTTGGCTGCACAGGCTGCACAGTCGGCGCGCCTAAAGATCACTGATGTCCGTTTGATCAAGATCAGGATGATCGAAGACAAGGGGATCCTTGCCCGACGCGTCGATACTCCCCGTGGAGGGCTACACGTTAAGATTGGCGGATTCACAGTGACACAAGTGCACACGGATCAAGGCCTAGTAGGCATTGGCCCCGGGATCCCTCCAGAGAACATCGAGAGTGTGAAACAACTGCTCGTCGGCCAAGATCCTTTCGAGATCAATAAGCATGCCGCGGCGCTATACCGCCCGCATCGCAGATGGGGAGCCTCGGTAGAGATCGCACTTTGGGATCTGCTGGGCAAGGCAACCGATTTACCGCTCTACAAGCTCTGGGGCGGTTCACGCGACAAAGTCCTGCCCTATGCCGCCATGTGGGGCATCGGCACCGTGGAAGACCGGGTCGAAATCGCCATTGGACTCAAAGAGGACGGCTGGCGCGCCCTCAAGCTGCGTTCGGGGTTCAGGACGATGAAGGAGGATGTGCGCGTCGTGGAGTTGGTTCGGGACGCGGTGGGCGATGATTTTCACATCCTTTGCGACGGCAACAAGGCGCCAGGCAACGCAGACGCCTTGGGGGAGGATCCCACGTACTGGAATTTTAAGCGTGCCTATGACACGGCGATGGAGTACCAGCGGCTCAACGTATATTGGTTCGAGGAGCCACTGCCTCGCTATGATTACGCGCGGTTGGCGGAGCTTAACCGGCTCCTCGCTATGCCGATGGCAGGCGCCGAGTCAAACTGGGGCATCCATGAGTTCAGATGGCTTCTTGAGCAGGGATGTTTCGACGTCCTTATGCCGGAGATAGGCGATATCGGGCCTCTAATGTCCCGCACCGTCGGGACCCTCGCGGCAGCGTATAATAGACAAGTCTCGCCGCACTCGGCGCCGTTTGAACGGCGATTAGTCAATATCTGCGGAATCCACCTTATCGCTTCCATGCCAAACGCCCCAATAACAGAGTTCATTCACGAACCGCCGCACGCGGATATCTTTGAGGGCTGGCAGGTCTTCGAGAACCCGCCCGTTCTAGAAGCGGACGGCCAAATTAAAGTGCCTCAGGGCCCGGGCCTCGGGGTTACGTTCAGGGAGGATTTGATCGAAAAATTCTGAGCGAATGACAAGACACCGCGCGACAGGCGCAGCGGGTTGGGTACTGACAAGTTAACTCCTAATCTGTCAGTCTTTGGCTTATGAGCCGCTCAAAGAGCTACCAGCGCCATCCACTCCCACCTCAAATAATTCAATATGCGGTGTGGTGAAGGAGAACTTCTGAGGTGCCGGGCGCCCACCCACGACCAGTGCGGGTATTGGCAGGTTAACTGCCATTTTGCTGTTTTGGCCCACTAGAGAGCCTGCACTGCAGCGAGAAATTAATGACTTAGCGCTAGCGTTTCACTCGAAATTCGCTCCAAAGTAGTGAGTTTGTCAGTACCCTAATCGGGTTTTTCTCGATTTGGGTGGTTAACTTGTCAATACCCTAAGGAGAACTAGAGGCTCGTCATCAATTCCCTTGCTGCGATGGATCGATCAATTGGCCGACCGGATGAATCCCGTCAGAGAGTACAAAGCTCATATCAGCCTGAACGCCACCTACTACAGAATTACTGTCATAAAGCTGGATGGCAAACTCAGCTACCTGCTCCGCAGTGTGAAACTCAATACCATCAGCATTTATGGCAGGCATTTTGGAGCCCTCCATTGCGTTCATCATGAATTCCGTCGCAATCGGGCCTGGAGCAAGTAATTGCGCCCGCAATGGTAGCTTGCGACTACTTAACTCTAATGCAATTCCCTCGGTCAAGGCAGTAACAAAAAATTTGCTGGCCGAGTAGGGGATAGAACTTTCGAATAGCGCGTAACCTGCCCCAGATGCAACATTCATTAGTCTGGCCGGTTGTTCGTGCTTAATATGGCTGAACGCAACTGACAGTACCGCCACTGCACTCACATTTACCGCGATCATAGCGCGTATTTTTTCGGGGGTGGTGTCCCAGCTGTAATCCCATTGACCAAAGGCAGCATTATTAATCAGTACATCAACGCCTATGTTGGGTAGGTCATCGGCAAGTTGCTGAACCTGAGCCTCATCCGCTAGATCGACAACTCGATACTCAACACCAGGAGCACCTTTCGCTAAGAGCTCTGCTTTTAGATCTTCTAACAATGACTCGCGGCGGGCAATCAAATATAGATGATCGCCTCGATCTGCGAATTGCCGAGCAATTGCTGCGCCTAACCCACTACTTGCTCCTGTAATCATTACCATAGCCATAAATATTCCCCTTTGGTTATTTATTCAGCTCGCGTTGGCTCGCCGTTAAAGTGTTCTTGTATTTATGAAGGCGGCAGCACGCCGTCTAAAATTTTCATTACCGCATCGAAATAACAAGCGTCTAGTGAGGGTCCTGAGTTTCTATTGTTCAGCTTGGCAACTCGTTCCCGACTGATGAACCAGTGCTCTATCAAAGAGCTAAACACGGCCAGCATCATATCTGCTCCAATGTCTGCTCTAAGAACCCCTTTACTCTGTAAGCCTTCAATGAAAGCGATACCATTCGTTTGAAGCTCTCTCTCAGTTTCCCCTGGCTCAAATTCACCCTCGAAACATTCGAGCGCGAACATTCGTGCAATTTCTGGGTGCTTCTGAATGAACGAAAAGTAAGCAGCAGCCGAATCAGCCACTGCTGATTTGGAATGGCCAGTTTCAGTAGAGGAGAACACAGCTCTTTGTTGTTTTGCGTAAACCGCAACCGCGGCATTCTTAACAGCAAGCCACAGCCCTCGTTTATCTCCAAAATAGTGATAAATCAGGCTCTTAGTGACGTTCGCTTGTCTCGCAATCAGGCTAATGGGCACGGCTGCATAGCCCCGCTCAAAGAATAGTTCAGTCGCTATTTTTAAGATTGCTCCGGAAGTCCTCTCGCGGTCTCTTTGGAGGTAATTTTTCGCTGTATCATTCATGTGTTACACATTAACTACTGGTCGTTCGGTCAATTAAACTGGTTTCTGCGAAGCTTAGCAACCTGTTTTTCAGTTGGGCGCTGCGCAATGGGCCGAAATCAGGTACTGACGAGTTAGCTGTCAATCTGTCAGGATCTGTCGTATGACCCAACCTAAAATGGCAAAGCGTTACCGATTCCCGCCCTAAATAATCCAATGCGCCGTCTGGGTTTACCATCGATTCAACACGAGTCACCGCGGCGTTGAAGACTTGATGGCGCAGCGGGGCGTGACGGGCACTTATGCAGCCATTCGCCAGTGGTGTAATAAGTATGGTTTGAAATATGCCCAAACGTTAAGAAGAAAACACTAGGGCTACGCTGATACTTTGTTCATTGATGAGCTGTTCATTAACATCCATGGGGAGCAACATTATTTGTGGCGGGCCGTAGACTAGAATGGTTAAGTGGTTGATGTATTCATGTAAAAGAGGCGTGACGCAAAGGCCGCGAAGCGTTTCTTCAAGCGGTTATTGCGAGAACATAAAGGCGAGCATTGGAAGGTCGTCACGAATAAATTGCGGAGCTACAGCGTCGCTTATAGAGAGCTCGTTCCAGAGACGATTCACGGCACAACCCAGTACGCCACTAACCGAGCTGAGTTATCGCACGAGCCGACGACAGCCAGGGAGCTGGATATTAGGAAGTTTAAATCTATGGCGCAAGCACAGCGGTGGTGGCGTACACAATTTATTCAATCTTGGGCGCCGCTTAGCATGAGCTGAGAACTATCGGTATTTTCGGCTGGGTGCCTTCGCGTTTTGGGAAAGGTTGCGGCGATATAGAGGTAGCTTATGGTGCATTTCGCCGGTTTTGAGAGTTAATTTGTCAATACCGATTAAACTATTAGTGCCCCGATGCTGTGGCAGATTTAGTGGTTTAGACAGGCTGCTTGCTCTAGAGTAGGCTATAGGTGCTTTACTTGAACATTGTTTTCTAGGAACTTTTGAACATAACTAACTGACTAGTCTACTAACAGTTAAGCGCGTTTAGAACTAAATTTTATAAAGAGGAGAACAGACAATGGCTAACGACACAAACTACAAGAACAGCAAAATTGGCGATCATGCGCTTAGGCCTGAAACAATGATGATGTCTTATGGTTATGACCCGCAATTCTCAGAGGGCTCCGTCAAGCCACCTGTTTTCTTGACGTCTACATTTGCCTATCAAACTCCAGAAGAGGGAGAGGAATTTTTTCATATTATGGCTGGAAGAAAGCCCGCGCCACCAGACAGTGTTGGTGGTTTAATTTATAGCCGTTTTAATCATCCTAACGTTGAAATTATTGAAGATCGTTTGTCCCTTTTTGAAGGATCAGAATGCTCTGTCGTTTGTTCTAGCGGCATGGGTGCTATAAGTGCCATCTTGCTTGCTTATTTGCGTCCGGGCGATGTTATCGTTCAAAGCGCCCCTTTATATGGCGGCACCGAAACTCTTATCCGAAAATTACTGCCGCAATTCAACATTGAAACAGGTGAATTTCAAGATGGATTAAACGAGGCAGGCATGCTGACCTCATTACGTGAAGCTAGCAAAAAAGGCCGTCTTGCGATGGTCTTTGTTGAATCGCCCGCAAACCCAACAAACTCTTTGGTCGATTTTGAAGCGCTAAACCGCGTACTAGATATTATTGAAACAGAAACCGGCCTTCGTCCAATCAGTGTTTGTGACAACACTCTTATGGGGCCCGTTTTTCAGCAGGTCGTGCCTCAAGGTATCGATATGGCGATGTACTCGCTAACTAAATATGTGGGCGGTCACAGTGATCTTGTTGCTGGTGCGGTTTGCGGTAGCCGTGAAATGCTGCGCCCGGTTCGCGCCACACGCGGCACGTTGGGCCTTAACCTTGACCCGCATACAAGCTGGATGATTTCTCGCTCACTTGAAACCTTAAGCATTCGTATGGAGCGTTCTGCTGACAGCGGCCGTAAAGTGGCTCAATGGATAGCTGACAACACCTATATTCCGGCAAAAGTACTGCATCCCGACTTTATTAAAGATACGGCTTATCAAGCTGTTTATAAGCGCCAATGTTCAGGCCCTAGCTCAACATTTTCCTTCGTGGTGGAGGTGTCAAAAGCAGACGCTTTTCGCCTGATCAACAATTTTACTATTTTTAAATCGGCTGTTAGTTTAGGGGGCAGCGAAAGCCTTGTGTGTCACCCTGGCAGCACAACTCACTCGGGGGTAGCAGCAGACTTACGTGTTAAATTTGGGGTAAGCGACGGTCTTATTCGCCTTTCAATTGGCTTGGAGCATCCAGATGATCTAATTGCCGATCTTGATAACGCATTTCGCGCAACTTTCATCGATAAATAAGCGGCATGTAGAAAGTGCCGCAGCAGATATTGAATATTGTTTTTGATTAAAATTTTGTTGTTTTCTAACATGGCGCCATGATTGGATTCGATCTGTACATTCGTAACAAGTCTTTTTGGCGCCGCTGCATTTTAATGGCACGCTGTTGATAATTATACTAATAATGTTGGCGTAATTAACCTGTAGCCAGAGTTAGCGGCTTACTTAAAGCTCGTACGTAAGTATGCCTTTTATTTCTTTGATACAGCCGCTTTATTGTTGACAGGGGGGAGTCCACATAAGTTAGCCCCCAATTGGCAGTATTTGTTCCATGAATCAATCAAAAATGGGCAAGCGTCACCGCTTCCCACCGAAATCATTCAGAGCGCCGTGTCGCTATACTATCGATTCAACCTAAGTCATCGCGACGTCGAAGACGTGATAGCGCAGCGGGGCATCACCGTCAGCTATGAAGAAATTCGCTTGTGGTGCGACAAGCTTGGGTCGAAATATGCTCAAAGATTGAGAGGGAAACATCAGCTCTGCGGTGACACTTTCTCTATTGATGAAGTTTTCATTAAGATTCACGGGAGGCAGCATTATCTAGGGAGAGCCGCTGACCAAGATGGCGAAATAGTTGATGCATTTCTCCAGAAGAGGCGTGACGGAAAGGCGGCGAAGTGGTTCTTCAAGCGGTTGTTGCATAAACATAAAAGCGAGCCGCGTAACATCGTCACGGACAAATTGAGAAGCTATAAGGTGGCTCATAGAGAGCTGATTCTAGAGACGATTCACGCCACAGCGCAATATGCCAACAATCGAGCTGAGTTGTCGCACGAGCCTACAAGAGTGAGGGAGCCGGGCATGCGAAAATTCAAGTCAGCGGCGCAAGCACAGCGGTTTTTGATTGCCTATGCAGCTATGTACAAACTATTCAATCCAGGTCGGCATTCAGTGTCAGCAGAACCCTATCGATATTTTCGGCTGCGTGCCTTTGCGTCTTAGGAAAATGCAGTGGCAATGTAGGTAAGCCCAATCCGGGTTTTTCTTAATTTAGGTGGTTAACTTCTCGATACCCGCTGCACTTAATCTGCGTTATAGCCCGGGCCATGAAGAATTTTTCCGGGGTGCCGGCCAGTGTGTTTACCTTTTTCAACCACCAATTCGCCGTTGACCAGAACGTACTTCATGCCTACCGCGTATTGATGAGGGTCTTCGAATGTAGCCATGTCTTTTACTTCTTCTGAATCGAAAATCGCGATGTCCGCGAAGTAACCTTCAACTAATAGACCACGGCCCTGAATTCCGAGTCTCTGTGCTGACATGCTACTCATCTTTCGAATGGCCTCTTCTAAGGTGAGGATGCCACGCTCTCGCGCATAGTAACCAAGGACTCGCGCAAAAGTGCCGTACTGACGTGGATGTGGTGCGCCTACTCCAAACACTGACAGAGGGCCATCGGAACCGATAGCTACAGCAGGATGGCGCATGATGCGGTCTACATCTTCCACGCCGAGGTGGTGAAAGACGACAGTCGCTCCGCCGTTAGTCACGATATCCATTACCACGTCCGCCGCGTTTTCGGGTGTCGGACTCATTCCCCGTTCCTCGGTTAGCTGTGCGAGATTCTTTCCTTCCATAGAACGATCGCGAGGATTTCTCGATATGGAAACATTCTTTGGGTCGCCTCCGCCGCGGTCGTAAAGGATCCTATCGACAATAGCTGCCTTAACCATCTGTCGGGTTTCGGAGCCATTAAAGCGAGCGACCATGCGTTCCTGTCCTCCTTCCTGTGCCCATTGAGGAACAAGTGCAACAATCCCTGTCTGCCCGGCGGTATAGGGATACTGATCCATCGTAATGTCTATTCCTCTCGCCCTAGCTTCATCCACCATGGCTAAGCTGTCTACAGATGCTCCCCAATTACCAACCCCGATAACCTTGTGGTGAGTTAACTGCACGGGGATATTTGCTTGCTCGCTGATTTGAATAGTTTCTGTGATTGAGTCGAGTAGCTCCGCCGCTTCATCACGCAAGTGAGATATGTAGATACCGTTGTATTCGGCGACCACCTTCGATAGCTCTACAACTTCTTCGGTTGGGGTAAAGCTGCCAGGCACATAAAATAGGCCTGTAGATATTCCTAGTGCACCTTGTTCCATCGCCTCGGCAACCATGTCCTTCATGCGTTGTAATTCGGCAGGGCTAGCCGCCCTATCATCTTCTCCTATGACTAGTTTACGAATTGTTCCCTGACCGACGAACACTGCCCAATTGGGGCTTATCTGTTTCTTTTGGATAGCGCGGTAGTGCTCATTTATAGGATAAGGTGAGGCGCCATCGTTGCCTTCGGTGAGAGTGGTGACACCTTGCAGCAAGAAGCTCTCGGCATTAGGTACGTCGAAGATGCCACGCAGGGCGTGAGTGTGAGGATCGATAAATCCGGGTGAGACGACTAGGCCACTGGCATCTATAATCTTATCGGCGGAGGAGCCGCTTAGGTCGCCGATGGCGACGACACGTTCTCCTCGAATGCCAACGTCGGCTTCATACCAGGGGTTGCCCGAGCCATCGATGATGCGTCCTCCTTGAACGAGGACGTCGAAATTTTGCTGAGCGGCGCTTGTGCCGAAAGCCAAAAAACTGACTAGTAATATAATCTTCCTCGCCATCATATCAAAGCTCCAACTATTTTTTAATTTACCAATTACGAACGCGTTCTTTTGGCGCTAGATACAAGGTATTTTGGGGTGCTGACAAATTAACTTGCAGTCTGCCCGAATAGTAAGAGTGATCTTGTGCCACCCCGGTAGGAAATTCGGTTGCAGCCCATGTCTGCTTTGGGTGCTGACAAGTTACTGTGCAATATGTCAGTATTTGCGCTATGAATCAACCAAAAATGGTCATGCGCCACTGATCCTTGCCTGACATAATTCAAACTGCCGTGTGGCTATACCATCGATTTAACCTGAGTCACCGCGACGGCGAAGACTTGATGGCGCAGCGGGGTATCACTGTCAGCGATGAAGTCATTCGCCTGTGTTGCAATAAGTTTGGTTCGAAATATGCTCAAAGGCTAAGACGAACGGATCAAGGCTACGACGACACTTTCTTCATTGATGAGGTTTTCATTAAGATCCACGGGACGCTGCATTATCTTCGGCGTGCTGTGGATCAGGATGGTGAGGCTGTGGTGTATTCTTGCAAAAGAGTGTGATGGAAAGGCCGCGTAACGTTTCTTTAAGCGTCTGCTGCGTAAACATATAGTTGAGCGGCGTAAGATCGTCACGAATAAATTTCGGAGCTAAAACGTGGCGCACAGAGAGCTAGTTCCAGAGGCGATTCAAGACACAACCGAGTGCGCCAATAACCGAGCTGAGTTGTCGCACGAGCCGACACGGGCGAGAGAGCGCAGCGTGCGAAAGTTCAAGTCAGTGGCGCAAGCACAACGGTTTTTTGGTATCTATGCGGCTGTCTACAATTTCTTCAATCTAGGACGTCACTTAGTGTCAGCTGAGAACTATCGGCATTTTCGGCTGCGTGCCTTTGCGTCTTGGGAAAAGGCAATGGGGATATAGGAAGGCCTAATCGGGGTTTTTCTAGATTTCGGTGGTTAACTTGTCAATACCAGCAAAATCATTTCGAGGCCTGCCTTTGACACCTTTTTTAAGACCTGCAGATCTATGAATCAAATACGAGGCGGTTGCTTCGAGGGGATCGCGACCAAGGAGCGCTGTCGCTGCGGGATGAAAGCTGGAAACTGGGTTCAGGTCGATGAAAACGGGATTGTCCTTTTCATCCAAAAGGTACTCGACTGCGCCGAGCTCCATTCTTGCGGCCTTTAGAATTTTTTTGACTGACTCGGTCACCTTCGGGGCAATTTCGCGAGGAGGCCAAAGGGTGACATCCGATTCCGGGTGAGCCAGGCAGTAGTTGAACTCGTTAGCTTGAAGCGGTGAGCTGGCTTCGTAAAGGATGTCGGAGCCGAGGACTTCGATCCGGTGGACGCAGCCGTCTGCGGCGGTTAGCATCTCTTGCTCAATCCAGCCTTCTTCTCGACTGAAAAGTCCATCCGGGGCGGATTCGCCGTCTTCAAGCGCCCGAATCCCTCTTCCAAAACCACCTGCAGGAGGCTTGAGAAGGACAGCTTTTCCATGTATAGCGCGTCCGCCGGGCACGGCGGGGTACGTTTGCGGCGTACGCACTGCGCACTCGGTAAAAAGCTTGGCTTGAGCCAGCTTACTGTAGCCGGTCTGGAAGCAGAGCGATCCGTTGATCACAGATCTACCCCCGGCCTCCCAGGTTCTCAAAGAATTGGTGATCCGATCCGCCCGAGCCTTATCCCGCTCAGCAAGAAGGGAGGATACGCGGTTGACGATCAACCCATCCGCTACGATCTCCTCTGGATCATCAGCGACTTGCACTTTAATGCCCTTGGACTCTAAAAGGTCAACGAGGGGGCGAACCCATTCTGGGATATCTGTGAGAATTAAAATAGACATTGACTAGTATCCGGCTGGCTGAGGCAAAGATCCCTGTGCTTGCCTAGCAAGGGGATGTGCAGTGTTGTGTGCGGGTTGCGGCTCGGACAAAAAATGGTGGTTGACGTTTCATGGGACGCAGTTGCAGGCATTTTTTTACCACATTAAACGCCAATGATCTAGGGGCTGTTGACGTTTCATTACACAGGCAGTCATAAAAAACCACATGCCAAGGCGCCGACGGGTATTGACGAGTTAACTGCCATTTTGCTGTGTTGGTGTAGAGGACAGCCTGCACTGCAGCGGGAAATCAATGACTTAGAGCTAGCTTCTCACTCGAAATTCGGTCCACATAAGTTAACTCCCCATCCGCCAGGATTAGGGACATGAGCCAATCAAAAAAATGTACAAGCGTCACCGATTCTCGGTCGAAATTATTCAGTGTGCAGTCCGGCTTAGCATCGATTCAACCTGAGTCACCTTGACGTTGAAGACCTTGAAGACCTTGAAGACGTTGAAGACTTGATGGCGCAGCGGGGCATCACCGTCAGCTATGAAGCCATTCGCTTGTGGTGCAATAAGTTTGGTTCGAAATATGCTCAAAGATTGAGAAGAAGACGCCAAGGCTACGGCGACACTTTCTGCATTGATGAGATGTTCATTAAGATTCACGGGACACAACTTTACCTTTAGAGAGCCGTTGACCAAGATGGTGAAGTGGTTGATGTACCTCTGCAGAAGAGGCGTGACGGGCAGGTCGCGACGCACTTTTTCAGGGGGCTATTGCGTAAACACAAAGGTGAGCCTCTTGGATCGTCACGGACAAATTGAGAAGATCCAACGTAGCGCGCAGAGCGCGTACTCCAGAGGCGATTCACGATACGACGCAATTACCCTGACAATCGATCTGAATTGTCGCACGGGCCTACAGGGAGAGGGAGCGCGTCATGCGAAAGCTTAAATCGAGAGAGGAAGCAAGAACAACACAGTTCCGGTGCCGATATCGTCATGCACGCGCTATTGGGCAGTGTCTGGGGAATTTTATGCATTTAAAAAGCTAAGCGATTAGTTTTACCGTTTTAGGATGATTTGTCGCTAAAAATCTGTTTATCAGTTACATTCCTAACCTCTCAATTTTCGATATTAAGGCGATTGAGTTGATTCAGGGGAAGCGGGTGAAAAACCTGCACTGACGCGCAACGGTAATCCATGCCTGCATTGTAGGTTTGTTAAGTCCGACTGCCTGATCTTAGTATGAGTTATCTCGCGAAAAGATTGTTCAATGTCGGCCCCACTAGCATCACTTCTTAACAGCAGTTCTTTATTGCTGGCCTTCAAGTATTTTTTTCGCGAATTTCTTATTTCTGTAACTATCATCGCGATTACTCTAGCCTAACCGCAGAATGCCGCGCTGTTCGATCCAGCTTAGGTTATTTGCAATATGATCTGCGTACAGTTTCTTATTCGTTGTCTTACTTTTTTGGTCCTAAACTCGTTTGCGCTCACAGCAGTGGCGGTAGAGATTGTCGGCGTAATTTCTCCGCGAAATGCAGCGGATGTGTTAAGTGGGGCACATCAATTTTTAGAGAGCAACCCCTTACACTCAATCAAACTTAGAACCACCGACCAGTTCAATGGTCTGAGCGACGCAGATAGAAAGGCGTTGTTAGAAGATGCTGACATTGTCTTTCTTGGTGGCGTTTTTGGTGATTCTGTTAGCCTATTTAGTTCGTACTTAGATCCCGATACTGGAATAGACATTAAATCTTTTGTTGCTGTTCACAGCGATCGGCGATTAGTTAGTGCGTCACGTATTTTGAACACATCAATGCTGCTCAATGCTGACGTAGACGAGTTGATGAAAGACCCTCCTGCCGCCGAGGGTACGGATATTATGCAATGGTCTAACTCGCGGTTGGAACAATTCTCTGACCATAAAGACTGGCTACTGAGCAAAACTTTTTGGGCTGACCGCGATGTGGATAACATCGACGGCTTGTTTCGCCACCTAACGTCTTTATCAGGCATTTCAATGATCGTGCCGAACCCCAAACTGCAATCGCCTTTGCGAGTATTCCTAGGCGGTGAGATAGCTAGGCCTGATTCTATAACGCTGTCTAAAGCACATCGATGGATTGCTGTTGTCGATTATGAAACCGGCGCCCGGCCTGGAGAGCGTGATCTGATTGAGCAGATATGCACGCAGCTAGAGGCTAACGAGAATACCAAGTGTTTAACCGTGTTGGCCAAGTGGGGGGAGTCTTCTGTTCGTGCTGCAAAATTACTCGCCAAGCATAAAGATCAAATATCCTTGGTTGTATCACTGCAAAATTTTGTGTTCGGCGGTGGTGAGGGCCGAGCACAGGTTAACGAATATCTAGCGCAGCTCGATGTTCCGGTCATAAAAGGATTACGCTTAAGCGACAGCACCGCTGATGAGTACCGCTTATCAGAAGAGGGTTTACGTTGGGACAGTGTGCACTATCGAGTCGCTATGCCAGAGTTGCAAGGCATCTCGCAGCCTTTGGTACTCGCTGCAATGACCGAGGCTAGCCTTGATCAACAAACCGGAGTAAGGCTGTCGCTGTCGCAACCGATAGCGACTCAGGTCTCGCTACTTGTTCGCCGCGCACAGCGCTGGCTTGCTCTTCAGACTAAAGCAAACAAAGATAAGCGTGTTGCGATCATTTACTACAATCATCCTCCAGGCAGGCACAATATTGGTGCCGATAACCTTAACGTCCCAGAGTCATTGTTAGAAATATTGCATCATTTGAAGAGTGTTGGCTATAACACCGGTGAGCTGCCAGAGTCGCGAGAAGCATTGCTCGACATTTTGCAAGATCGCGGGGTAAACCTGCCAGAAAACCGTGGCGCGTTGGCAGAGATGGCAGCCAAAGTCGAGACTGTCTCAGCGGCGCAATATCAACAATGGTTTGACCTGCTTCCCGGGGTGATCCAAGACGAAATGGAGAATGGGCCGCTAGGCTACCTCCATGTTATGTTGCAAACTGCAGTGAAATTTGAGAACCCTGAAATTGCTCAAAGGCTAGTCAGGCGCGTGGTTGAAGATTTAACACATGCAATGGAAGGTGCCGACCATAAAGCGCGTGACCGAGCGCTTAACTTGTTGGCTCAACTTAAAGCGTTGTATAACTCATCGGGAAAGCAAAGCGACATTGATTGGGATACCGCTCAAGAGTTAGTTATAGCGATTACCAGCACGGGCGTTGAAGGGATTCGCGGTTGGGGAAAAGCGCCGGGCAAAGTGATGGTGCACAACAATGAGTTGCTGATACCCGGAGTGCAGTTTGGCAATATTTTCATCGGACCCCAACCTCCGCGTGGTTGGGAATTAAATGAAGAGATCCTGCATGCTAATTTGTCATTCCCGCCAACGCATCAGTACCTTGCCTTTTACCAGTGGCTAAGACACTCATTCGGCGCCGATGCGTTAGTCCACTTAGGCCGACACTCTACTTACGAATTTTTACCTCGCCATCGAGTTGGTATGGGTGAAGTTGATTACCCTATAGCTCTGATTGACGATTTGCCCAGCGTCTACCCGTATATCGTTGACGGCGTTGGTGAGGGTATTCAAGCAAAGCGTCGCGGCTTAGCTGTGATGGTCGATCACTTAACGCCGCCGCTGGAAAGCACCGAGCTCTATGATCGATTGCTCGAATTACGTCAACTAGTCGAAAGCTACGAAGCGGCTCCAGAGTCGGCCGGTGCTATGCGTCATCGCTCGATTGCGGCAATTAAAAAATTGGTCGATGAGTTGAAGCTGGCCGACGAACTCACCAAAAGTATGGAGAGTGAGCTAGAAATTCGAGGCATTAAAGCCTATGACCAAGTCGATGATGAATTGCTGGTGCACGAAGTAGGTCACTATTTGACCAAATTACAAGAAAATTTTATGCCGCTCGGATTGCATAGTTTTGGGCAAGACTGGTCTGATGAAGCGATCAATACAATGTTAGGGTCTATGTCACAAGGCCAAGCAGCTGATGAGCTGAGAGCTAATAAAGATAGCTGGCAAGCAAAGCTCAGTGCATCTCCCAAAGCTGAAATAGACGCGCTTGAAGCTGGACTTGCTGGGCGATATATACCGCCGGGTAAGGGCAATGATCCTATCCGCACACCTGAAGTATTACCAACGGGTCGTAATTTTTACGCATTAGACGGTGGCCTAATTCCCTCTCGATTGGGTTATCAAGTTGGTGTCGACCTCGCAGTGCAGGCACGTGCAACGACCAAGGCCGAAGATGCCGATGCAATTGTATTATGGGCATCCGACGTGGTGCGGGACGAAGGCGCTATGATTGCGTTTGGGTTTGACATGCTGGGTATCAAGCCAGTTTGGAGCAGTCGCGGTATTGTTAAGAGTTTAGAGCATCTGGACATTGCCAATCTGATTGAAAACGGCAAACCTCGCATTCGCCGCGACACGCTTTACACTACTTCAGGCTTGTTTCGAGACCTCTACGGCGCGCACATAATCTGGTTAGAGCAAGCAGTGCTAATGGCGTTAGATGCATCATCCACTACCATTCGCGAAGACTATCCAGCTTTATCACTGGCCCTAAATTCTGCTTTAAGCCCGTTAGGAAAAAAACAAAATCCTGGTGCGGAATCATTAGCAATAAATCACGTTGCGCAGCGGTGGGTCAAAGATGCCAGGTTGGCATTGCAGCAAGGTCGAGCCTCCGAAGAGGCCGGGCGCGCGGCAACTTACCGCATTTTTGGTGATGCCCCTGGGACTTATGGCGCTGGTGTAAATCGATTGGTGGAGCGCTCTGGCAGCTGGGATGACCGTGCAGATATCGCTAAAGTATATATCCGCCGCATGGGTCATGCGTATGGTGCAAATATTTCAGGTGAGCCGCAGCAAGAGCTTTTCACTCAACGCTTAAGTAGCGTGGGAAATACTTACCTTGGCCGGTCGAGCAACCTTTATGGTCTTTTAGATAACAACGACACCTTTGATTACCTTGGTGGCTTAAGCTTGGCAGTTGAAACAGTCAAAGGCGAGGTCCCTGCAAATTTCATTCTTAAGCACGAAGACAACACCAACGTTAGTATCGAACCATTAAGCGTGGCACTTTTGTCAGAGCTACGCGGCCGGTTTCTGAACCCTCAATGGCTAGAGCCTTTAATGGATGAGGGCTATGCCGGTGCCCGTACTATGGGCAGTGAGTTCTTCGAGTATCTTTGGGGCTGGCAAGTGACTAATCCTGATGTCGTTAAGAGTTGGGTTTGGGATGAAGTGAAGTCGGTTTATATAGATGACAGTCATGGCATTGGTCTCGATACGTTTTTGGAAGAAAATCACAATGTGCATGTTAAGAGCAATATGCTTGCGGTTATGTTGGTTGCCGCGCAAAAAGAATTTTGGGATGCCGACCAAGCCACTTTGGAGCAACTCTCACAGCAATTTGCTGACTTGATCGTTGAAAATGGTCTGCCTGGTAGTGGCCATTCGTCGCCGAATAGCCCAATATTCAACTTCATTAAAGACTACGTCAGTGAAGAACAATTTACAGCGGTGCAAACCTTGCTAAATGCGGCTCGAATGGAACCTCAGCTGATCGCGTCACCCTCAAGTATCTCGGAACTGAGCCCAGCAGACGTTGAACAACCAGTTAACAAAAATGAGGCGCCTGCAGAACAACAGTTAAGCCGCGAAAGCCTGCTGAACCTTGATTATCGGTGGCTTTTTGGCTTGCTCGCGCTACTCATCGTTATTGGCATTGTCCGTGGCGCTCGCCCACCCGTTAGCTCAAAAAGGAAATAAGTTAATTATGTTTAATGGATCCTCAATTGGGGTAATGCACACGTTTGTTGGCTACTTACTGCAACCGGTTATTTGCTTGCTATTGTTGTTTACGGGCTGGGCGGTTATCGAGATAGGCACTTTGCTATCCGAACGTCTAATCGGGTTAAAACGCTGGCAAAAGAGCGGCAACATTGACGATTTTGAAATACTTGCAGCAAGACGGATTGAACGCACGGATTTTCTAACTCGCATTGCTCCAATGTTGGGTTTAATGGGCACACTGATCCCGCTGGGTCCTGGACTGGCAGCTCTGGGCGAAGGTGAGTTGAGTATTCTAACGACCGCTATGAGTGTTGCCTTTGACACTACTGTGTTGGGTTTGTTGGTGGGTATTGTTGGTTTTGTGGCGGGGCGTTTACGTCGTCGTTGGTACGAACAAACGCTTAACTTTATGGAAGCACATGAGGCGGGTGTATGACCACTAAAGAAGCTCTAGCTCAAACTCGTGTGCGAAAATGGAACAGTAATCGTTTTGATCAACAAGACGAAGAACCACTTGGGCCACTCGCAAATTTGCTTGATCTAATGTTGGTGTTTGCATGCGGCTTAATCGCGGCCCTTATTGGTATGAGCAAGAATGTTGATGCCCATTTTGAACAGCAAAAGCCTAACGAGCAGGTTGTCGAAAAAGGTCGAGAATTACCACAACTCCCGAGCCAAGGTGAAAATGGTGGACAGGGCTATGAATCGGTGGGGCAAGTTTATCGGGACCCTGAAACTGGCAAACTGATTTTAATTGCTAAATAGTAGCGTTTTTTTTACGAGGCTGCCTTGGAGTGGCAAAAAACAGGGTTAACAATAATGCACAGAGAATATAGCCGCCCAACAATCCATAGCCTATTGGCCATAGTTTTATTACTTTACCTATGCAGCGTATCAATGATTGTTCGAGCCAGTGGCGACGACGGTAAATTAACTATTGCTATGCTTCACTTAGGGCTGAAATACGCCGACCTTGAGCATAATGCTGCTTTGGTCCAAACAGGAATTGAGCTGGCATCCAAACATAATGCGGACTGGGTAATGACGCCCGAGTTATCTCACACAGGCTATCGTTTTGATCTTAAAATTGGTACACAATGGATTCCCAACGGGCCCGACAAGTATGTTGGAGAGGTTCAAGCTCTTGCAAAAAAGCACCAGCTTGTCGTATTTCTAAGCCATTTAGAACGCATTGACGATCAGTTCGGAGCGCGCGAACTATTCAACACTCTTTTTGTGATCGACAAAGCTGGCGAAATCATTGGCCGGCATAAAAAGGTCAATACGATTCCTATTTCTGAAAGTTGGTCAACAGCGGGAACCAAGCCGTCGGTGGTCAATGTGGATGGCTATAAAGTAGGTCTGCTAATTTGTGCAGATGCTTGGCCTGCTGCACACGCTAAAAGCTTGCAAAACCAAGGCGCTGAATTAATACTTTCTAGCGCTAGCTGGGCGCCGGGAGAATATGGCCCAGGCAACACTTGGGAGAAACGGTCCAGCGAAACGGGCCTACCTATTTTTGTTAATAATCGTACCGGTATTGAGCGCCAATTTGATTTGCGCAATGCCGTCAGCGCGGTAGCATATAAAGGTAAGCGCTTGCTCTCACATCAGTCGCCAAACTCACAGTTGGTGATAGTCGATTGGGATCCTAAAACCAATTCACTGATTGGTACATACTCAATCGATATTGAGTAACAATGAACAAATTGGAGTGGAACAAATTGGACACCCACAAGACAAATTGGACACCCACAGAAATTAGCAAGACAAATTGGACACCCACAGAAATTAGCACATTCGTTGGTCCACTGGGCCATTGTCAGCTATAACTAGTTTATTGCCATACGTTCATGGAGGAACCTATGCCACAAGCCCGTTATCGTTTGGTCGATATTCACACCACCCCTTATTACCACTGCATATTTCGATGCGTACGCCGTGCGTTTCTGTGTGGTCATGACAAGTTTTCGGGTAAGAACTTTGATCACCGCAAGCAATGGACAAATTGGACACCCACAGAAATTAGCACATTCGTTGGTCCACTGGGCCATTGTCAGCTATAACTAGTTTATTGCCATACGTTCATGGAGGAACCTATGCCACAAGCTCGTTATCGTTTGGTCGATATTCACACCACCCCTTATTACCACTGCATATCTCGATGCGTACGCCGTGCGTTTCTGTGTGGTCATGACAAGTTTTCGGGTAAGAACTTTGATCACCGCAAGCAATGGATATTGGATCGAATCCAGTTACTTTCTTCGGTATTCGCCATAGATGTCTGTGCTTATGCCATCATGTCAAACCACTTCCACCTCGTTCTGCATGTAGACAGTGATAGAGTACGGGCTTGGACTTATGATGAAGTTATCGGCCACTGGTTGGCGCTTTATAAAGGACCAGAGCTGGCTCATAAATACAAAGTGGGTGAGCCACTTTCCAGGATAGAACAGAATGCGCTATCCCTCTTGGTGGAAGTGTGGAGAGCACGACTAGGCGACCTAAGTTGGTATATGCGCTGCCTAAATGAGGCAGTCGCCAGAATGGCCAACAAAGAAGACAGGTGCACCGGACGGTTCTGGGAGGGACGATTCCGAAGTCAGGCGCTGCTTGACGAAGCGGCTCTGGTTTCCTGTATGGCTTATGTTGATCTGAATCCAATTCGGGCGGGCTTAAGTGAGTCATTGGAAGACTCTGAATTCACTTCTATTCAGGAACGCCTAACCATTTATAGAAAGAGACAAAAAGGCGTAAAAACCAAGACATGGCTACAACCTCTAGCACAGAGAAATCAGGCTATATACCCAATCATCCTGCCTATAGAGGATGCCTGCTACTTTGACTTAGTAAACTGGACAGGTTGCGCCATACGCGATGACAAGCGAGGAGCTATACCTGCTCATATTCAGCCTATATTGAGGAAGTTAGCAGTGAACGAAGACAATTGGGTCAACAACACTCAGCACTTTGGTAGCCGATTTCACAGAGCGCTGGGACGATTAAGTCAATTCAAGAAGCTTGCGATTCGGACTAACAGTAAGTGGATTAACGGGCTCTCACAAGCAAAACAATTCTACAAGTAGCTCCAATCACGCTGTCTTTCTTTTCCAGAACTCGTTCTGAGGTTACCCCCTGCTCGACATCTGAATAGCGAAAGCCTAAACAGTTTGAATTCAGTATAAACGAACACCATTTAGAATAATCATGATCAATGTGCATGATCTTTAGGATTTCTTGAGCGGTGTGGGGTGCAAGTTTTGCCATAGAGGAAGATGTGGGTGTCTAATTGATGTTATAGAGGAAGATGTGGGTGTCTAATTGATGTCTCACCCTCTTTATCCGGAGTCGTTGGCAAAGTACAGTACTCTATTGAGTAAGGGTTGAATCAAGATTGGTTGGTTAAAAGCGTTTGTCGGTACTGTAATATTAGACAGAATACAAATCGTATCTGAGGCGAGGGCAAGCTACCTTTCATTGGCCAAATCACTTTTATGTTATTGGGGCGACATAAGAATTGGGGTCCCTTGTCACGAAATTTCCTTAAGTATGAGGGAAAAGGTTATCGCTAACGAAGTATTCGAGCGTCAGGCAATGATTAAAGGGCCCATAACTCAGTTGGCCAGAGTAGTGGACTCATAATCTGTTTGCCCCAGGTTCGAGTCTCTGTGAGCCCGCTATTTTTTCTTTGTATGTCAGCACGATACGTCGAATATCGACGTGATTTAATTGCTGATATTTGCTTGCACACTCCTTTTTGTTGCTAGTGCGTTTTTGAGGGGTGTTACTTGCTCGCGCGCAAATACCAAATCAGCAAAAAATATAGCAATACTCCGCTCATTGAGCCATTATTGCCTAAATTCGCGCTACTCTTGTTCCATCCGCTAGAATAATGAAAATTGGTGAAATCAGGTATGCCGAATAATTTTGACGACCGACGCTATCAAAACACACAGAAAGATATGCGCTCTGATAAATTAGCCCTTGTCAACAAAAAGCTTGCTTTTCAAAACGCCGAGAAAGAAAAGCGGGCCGATGAATTGATTCTTGCCAACAAAGAGCTTGCCTTTCAGAACGTAGAAAAAGAAAAGCGGGCCGATGAATTAGTTCTTGCCAACGAAGAGTTAGCCTTTCAAAACAACGAGAAAGATAAGCGGGCCGATGAATTAGTCCTTGCCAACACAGAGAAAGATAAGCGAGCCGATGAATTAGTCCTTGCCAACAAAGAGAAAGATAAGCGAGCCGATGAATTAGTCCTTGCCAACAAAGAGAAAGAGAAGCGGGCAGATGAGTTAATTCTTGCCAACGAAGAACTAGCCTTTCAAAACACAGAGAAAGATAAGCGAGCCGATGAATTAGTCCTTGCCAACAAAGAGAAAGAGAAGCGAGCAGATGAGTTAATTCTTGCCAACAAAGAGCTTGCCTTTCAAAACAAAGAGAAAGAAAAGCGGGCAGATGAGTTAATTCTTGCCAACAAAGAGCTTGCCTTTCAAAAAGAACTTGATGGTTATCGTTCTGAAATGGAGCGTGTGGCACAGGATTTAACTCTACTCATTGATACTGCCAATGCACCTATTTTTGGTATTGACGCCGAAGGAAACGTAAACGAATGGAATCAAAAGTCAGCTGAAATTACGGGATACGACGCCGATGAAGTAATGGGTAAAAGCCTAGTGTATGACTTTATCAGAGAAAATTATCGTGAATCAGTCAATGACGTCTTGCAAAAAGCACTTAAAGGTTACAATACCTCTAATTACGAGTTTCCACTTTATACAAAAAACAATAATCTGGTCAGGGTGTTATTGAATGCAACGACACGACGTAATGCGGAGGGCAGTATTGTAGGTGTTATTGGAGTTGGTCAGGATATTACTGCAGAGAGCCTGGCTCGAAAGGAAAGCGAGCGATCATCGGGCGAACTAAAGCAGTTGATAGATACAGCAAACGCGCCTATTTTTGGCATTGATGCTGTGGGTCGAGTCACTGAATGGAACCAGTCCGCGGCTAGGATGTCTGGTTTCGAGCAAAAGGAAGTACTGGGTCGTGATCTGGTGCAGGATTTTATTACTGAAGAGTACAAGTCTTCGGTCAAAGAAGTTTTTGACAATGCTTTACAGGGTGAAGAAACTGCAAACTTTGAGTTTCCACTTTACACCAAGAAAGGGAGTCGCCTTGATGTTCTGCTGAATGCGAGCGCGCGCCGAGATTTAGAAGGTAACATCATTGGCATTATCGGAGTGGGCCAGGATGTCTCGCTGTTAAAGGAAAAAGAGAGTTCGCTTCGACAAGCCCAAAAAATGGAGGCCGTAGGGCAGTTGACAGGTGGGCTTGCGCATGATTTCAATAATTTGTTGGGTATTATTCAGGGTAATTTAAGGTTTCTTCAAGATGATTTAGGTGATGTTGATGATGATACCAAACTTCTTTTTGAAGATGCATTATCTGCTGTTAGTGACGGTACTGAGCTAACTGGGCGTCTGCTTCAATTTTCTAGCCATCGAAATCAGCAACAACTTGTACAAGAAGTAAATGGGACTGTGGAAAAATTCTACCGTCTCATGTCTAGAACTATTGGGGAAAAAATTTCACTAGTTCTGAACCTGCCGGAAGAAAAGCTTTTTGTTAGTGTAGATTCGTCTCAGCTTGAGAATTCGTTGGTTAACCTGGTGATCAACGCTCGCGACGCTATGCCGAACGGAGGTGAGATTAGCATCACGGCGGAAAAGATCGATTATGCGGAGGCAAAGCAAGCAGCCAAACACGGTGATATAAATGAGTCGTCGATCAAGGAATTTGTCAAGATAACAGTCAGCGACCAAGGGGTGGGGATTGAGCGAGCTATTATCAGTCGAATAACAGAGCCATTTTTCACTACTAAAGATGTTGGTGCTGGCACTGGCCTAGGGCTAAGCATGGTTTACAGCTTTTTAAAAACGTCAGCTGGCTTTCTGCGGATAAATAGCAAGGTTGGGGTAGGAACAAAAGTGGAGATGTACCTTCCTTCAGCGAGAAAGGCCAAACACCCCTCGGCTGAGGCGGTTGCCAAAAGTAGTGAATCTTTTTTTTCTAAGACCATATTAGTCGTAGAAGATGAGCCAAGGGTGCGTAGGGTTACAATTAGAGATTTACGGGAGTTGAACTATAAAACTATCGAGGCTGGAGATGCAGATATGGCGATGTCGATTATTCAATCCGGAGAAAAAATTGATCTCGTTTTTAGCGATATATTGATGCCCGGTGATACGGACGGGCGAATGTTGGGAAATTGGGTTGAGGAGCATTACCCATACATAAAGGTTGTTCTTATTTCTGGGTACAGTAAGGGTAAGGGTAAGGGGGGAATAAAAGGATCACGAAGTGCCAAAGAAGCAGCAAAGTATATGATAGTTAGAAAGCCATATAGCATAAATGAGTTGGCAGGAATTATTGGAAATATGTTCACTGGCGATTAAAGAAATGCTACTGAGCTTTTGCCGTGAATTTGTATCCTGCGCTGCGAATGGTTTTAATTAACGATGGTCTATTTGAGTCTTCTTCAATTTTTTTTCTTAGCTTGCCTACTAATACATCAATACTCCTGTCATTCGGCAGCCAGCTTCTTCCAGCTACACTATCCATGAGCTGATCTCTAGACATGACGCGATTGCGGCTTAGGACAAGGGTCTTTAGCAGCTCGAACTCATGGCTTGTTAATATGGTTTCTTCTCCAGATACTGATTTTAATTCATGGGAGGTGATGTCCAGTATCCACCCAGAAAAGCGTATGATATCCGATTCGTTAACTACGCTGTTTCGACTTTGGTCTAAAACTCTTCGAAGCACGCTTCTGACACGTGCTATTAATTCTCTTTCATTTACAGGTTTGCTTATGTAGTCATCTGCACCACCTTCTAGGCCTACAACTTTATCTACGTCATCGCCAGTGCCGGAGACTATGATGATGCCGGCGCTAGACTTCTGTTGAAGCTGCCTAGTTAACTCTAAACCATGTTCTCCTGGCAGTTGTAAATCAAGAATAACTAGGTCAGGTTTCTGGACGTTCATTGATTCGCGCATTTCACTGCCATTTTTGGCGATGTTTACGCAATAGCCCGCAGTTGTAAGAATTCGTTTTAAAACTCTTAAAGTTCTAGGGTCATCGTCAACAATTAAAATTGAAGCGCTTTCATTCATTTCTGAAATACCCATATAAAAAGCCACATGCTCTGATTTGTCTCAATTATTAGCGCATTGCATTTAAAAAGCAATAAGTCACTACATAGTCCGTGATATATGGTGGTGCCATTTTAGTCTCGCATTTGTGTCGGTATGTTGAAGAAGGCTCTAGCTTTGCTCGGTCAGAGTTCTCGCTGTGCCAAAATCAACGGTGTTTTCAGCCACTCGATGATGGATTCTTCAGTGAGCAGAGCCTTTGGGGACACAAACAGTAGGGAAGTTAAGCAGTTTTCCTTGAGAACTGCTAGCAAGCTAAATGCTTTATTCTATTTGGAAATGGTTAAAAGTTGTAAATAAAGGTTGAAAAGATCGATAGCTAATAGCCTTGGCCTGCGCGTTGCCTTAGGAGTTGGTCTGATTTCTCTGTGAATGAATCGGGTGTACTTCATTAGAATAGTTTATTTCTTCTTTACATATGCTTACAAAAAATTACTCCATATTTATATTGATAGACCCCCCTTCCGTTATAGTAATCAACACAGATTAGAGGAATTTACACACACTAATCAACTGATCGGCACCGGCGAAAAACAAATGAGTATACTAAACCTGCCCAAAGGAACGAAACCTTTAGAAGAAAAACTGTTAACAACGCTGGCGGGCAAAGAAAGCTCATTTCGTCCAGTAGGGAGCTTCTAAGTGCGGCCGCCGCATCAGTATATGCAAATGAACATGATAGTTTAATAGAGAGTTTTGGTTAAAGTGCGCTTTATGGAATATTCAATATATAAATAAGGGGTGTCGGAATGGCGGCGACTACGGTTCTTCTGTCTGCAGAGAGAAAATCCCCGAAGAGTATTTTGCAGCAAGTAGACATTCTGTAAAATATGCGTGATCAACAACTAGCAAATCAGTATCGGGTGATCCAAATCTTGACTTGATCTTTGATGATAAAGAAGTTCAAGTTTTTAAACAGGTATTTGGTTTTGTGGTATTTACTCTAATTATTTTAAAATTTGAGCTAGCTCTATTATTGGATAGATTATAAGTAGAAAAAGTGACATGGCTATAGTTAATACTGCGGTTCTAATAATGGCGATAGCGGACAAAGTTGATCAGCGGCAATTTAAGCTTGCTTGACTTGCATGTGCCAGCCCTAGATGACGAGGAGTTGGTCAAAAAAATTATTAGAGACCCCAAGCTTACCGATACTAAAGTAGTATTTCTGACTTCTCTAATTACAAAGCAAGAAGTAGGCGATGATGGGAGAAAAATTGAAAAACATGTTTTTTGGCTAAGCCGGTTAATTCTGAGGTTCTTATTCACGCTTCACGAGAGAAAATTGCCGCTTAGAGATCGCTTTAGAGTTATCTCATCAAATTGATTAGGAGTAGGTTAAATATAGATCCTACGAAATGACTTGAATATTCGCCGTTGAGTTTCGAGACGCTTTGCAATAACCAAGATATTGGATTATTTCTGAGTAAGCTTTCACTCAAGAGCTAGGATTAGATGAAGACGCAGGTGTAATTTTTGCTCACTTTGTTTAGCACCGGGATACCGCATGAAAGAAAATACTTATACTAAAAAACTGTTAGCGCTAATGATAATCGATGACGATATACGCATCACTAATCTGATTGAAAGAGCCATACGCAAATCAGGAGTTTCTTTTCATAGTGTCAATGATCCCATGTTAATAAAGAGTGCGTTAGCGAAATTTGACCCTGAGATCATCTTCCTTGACCTGTGCATGGAGGGGTATAGTGAGGGGGGAATTCTTCATTATCTCGCTAGTTTAGACTGCGATTCAAAAATCTATCTCATTAGTGGCCTCGGTCGATCGGCAGTAGAAGTCTGTCAGGCTGAAGGGGTCAGGCTTAATTTGAATATTGTTGGAGCCCTCACCAAGCCTTTTACACAGGATGACTTGGACTATGCCCTAAATAGCCGATTACCTGGTGCAGACAAGTTAACTCCAAATCTTCCAGAGCACCGTCCTGAAATTTTCTAGCCCAATGCACACGCGTCATCTATTCATTCATGATTCTTGATTTGGGGTCAGTAGAAGACTACTCATATTTTCAGCACGTTCATTTGCGTCTTGGGATGGCGCATTGGCGGTTTCGCAGTTGGAAATAATGGTTTCTCCCTCTTTTATGGTTGATTTGTCTAAAAAATAAATTTAGCGCAGCGCTGCTAAAAGTAAATAGAGGTGTTTCACATTCCCAAAGAACCTGAAAACAGTAATTCTGTCCCGAGTGTTAATTCTAACTTGTTGGGGAATATTACTTCAGGTTGGATAGAGGTTAGTGGTGCAGCTGATTTCTTTTCACTCACAGCGTCGAGTAGAAAAACTCTTTCTGTTGCCATGGATCTTCCTACTAATTCGACTGTGTCACATTGCGCCACTCTTGGTTTGTTAAATGCCAATGGCAACAGTTTAGGGCCGTATCAAGCGGGAAGCGATAAACCAATGTCCTCCCGTGTCGCTTGGGCAGGCACCTATTACCTCGGAACGGCGGATACCAGCTCAGGACTTTCTACGAATTATGACTCGGGCGAATACACGCTTACGACCTCACTCGCCGCTGGTTCAGCTGACGGCTTCGAATCAGAATCCAATAACTCGATAGATTCAGCAGATGACATCATGCTTGGCGCCGCTATTAGGGCCCGGTTATCTACTAAGGATGATCAGGATTATTTTAAGGTAACAGCTACATCGGCAGGAATTCTTTCCGTTGCTATGGATGTTCCTAGCAATTTTGCTTTGATGAATTACTTCACTCTCAGTTTGTTAGATGCCAATGGGAATAGTCTGGGGCAGCATCAAACGGGCAAAGATAAATCAGTGTCCTTTGGGGTCGCTTCCGCAGGCATCTATTATCTCAAAATGACGGATGGGAGCTTAGGGTTTTCTACGTATCATGACTCGGGCGAATACACGCTTACGACCTCACTCGCCGCAGGTTCAGCTGACGGCTTCGAATCAGAATCCAATAACTCGATAGATTCAGCAGATGACATAACGCTCGGCGCCGCTATCAAAGGCCAGTTATCTACTAAGGATGATCAGGATTACTTTAGGCTAACGGCAACCACTGCTGGAATATTGTCAGTGACCATGGATGTCCCGACCAATAGGTTTTTGTCCGAATACTTTACGCTCGGCCTCTATGACGACGCAGGTAACAATCTGGGCCAATATCAAACAGGTAACGATCTAACGGTAAACTTTGATGTAGCCACATCGGGAACTTATTACCTGAAGATGACCGATGCCAGTACAAAATTTTCTACGTTTCATGACTCGGGCGCTTACACGCTGACTACTTCGCTCGCCGCCGGTTCAGCCGTCGGCTTCGAATCAGAATCTAATAACTCGATAGCTTCAGCCGATGCTGTTATCTCAGGCACGGTCATTAAAGCCCAGTTATCCACCCGCAGTGATAACGATTATTTTAGAATAACGGCATTATCAGCGGGTGTATTGAATGTGTTGTTTGAAAGCCCAACTAACACACGCTTTTCTGACTATTTTGAGATAAGTATCTTTGATGATTTGGGCCGGCTCTTATCAAACCAGTCCAGTGGCACGGATTTTTCTTACCAAGTT
>Ga0208413_1000479_pt1 | contig 30109 bp, 28 predicted proteins | sample AntAceMetag02UKD_FD_184761 | JGI IMG/M metagenome (GOLD analysis project Ga0208413, IMG submission 184761) | Saline lake microbial communities from Ace Lake, Antarctica - Antarctic Ace Lake Metagenome 02UKD (SPAdes) (version 2) | ecosystem: Environmental > Aquatic > Non-marine Saline and...
TAATATTCACGGCTACAAAAGAAAAATACTAGATTTTCAATCTAGAAAAACCAATCTCGATACCGTGACCCAGAGGGTCTCGGCTACTACGGTAAGCCAGACTATAATCCAGTTTCGGACGGGAAGCTATCCGTCAGAAGGAATCGGCCTAATGCAGGACGATGACGAAAGCGAAACAGGATGATAGGAGATTGAGCGAGACTGGCAAAACTCGCGACGATCTCGTAACGAAGGGGTATGAAAAACCACGTCCCTTCATTGCAAGGATTAAGGTAGCCTGAGAGTTAAGAGGTCAGACCCGTCCCACGGGGCAAACGCCCAGCTAAAAGCTGGGGCCGTCCCCGCGGAAACGGTGCCGACGTGAAATGCGCCCTTGCAAGCGCGTCAGCACCTTGTCCAGCGCATCTTGTCTCGGCAGAGACGAGTCGAACTGGGCGAAGAGGCCTCACTCAATAGACTCCGGTCAGCAATGACTGGAGCGATCCCGCCATGAGATCGAAAACCACGCATGCCGTGTGGAGTGGCGTCGGGGAGTCTACAGCCCGCGAAAGCGAGAGCGCCAAATGTAGATACTCGGGAAAGAGCGCGTGGCGAACGCCCACCCCCCATTTTGACCCAGAGAACTTCGGTTCTCTGGGTCTTTTTGTTGCCCCTGTTATTCGACTCTTAGACTCGGTAGATCTCCCCCTCTGATCTGGGTGATTCCCCCTACTAACATTGTTTTGCGTTCACCATTTCACCCGCAATTGTAACGTCGGGATTTCAGCCGCCCGTCCCCATCGCTGGATCCGACCCACCATCATGATTCAACATGTCCCCGCTCTCGTGATCCTTGAGATCAATTCAAAGGGGGGATCAATCCTGGACCGACTCGAATCAAACGGCATCGAAGCCGTCAGACCAAAGCCCTCCGAGAATCTGGCTGCTGCGATCAAACGAGTTGATCCCGACGTGTTATTTATCGACTTAACCCAACCATCAGAATCCACGAGAGAGTTTCGTGAGGCCGTGCAAACGAGTCGCGGAGCGCTCGCGTTGCCAGTATTGACGCTGATTGACTCAAATCCCGGCCCCGCAGATTTCGAAAATTGTCATTCATTTGCCGCCGACGATTTTATTACTGCAGCCACCAGCGACGGAGAAATCTGCGGGCGTATTCATGCGCTATCCCAGCTTGGTCACGGTCGTCACCAGATCGCGCTGCGGGACTCGTTTGAGGAGCTGGCCAATCGTAGCCCCGAGGGCATTATAACTTACGTCGCCGAAGGCGAGATCACTTACGCCAATCCGGCCGCCCAGGCGTTCTTTAGTTCGAAAATCTCTGTTGGAGCACAGGTGTTTGATCTATTTGCGAGCGAAAGTCGCCCCCTACTGCAGGAAGCGGCCGACTCCGCCGTGCTAGACCGGATCGCCCCCGTTCCCGTTCGGGTTAAGTTGGCGGCCCCCCTGAATCCCTGCTACGAAGCAACCGCAACCGCTAGTAGACTGAACGGCGACCGAAAGCTGCTAAGTCTACGCCTTGTTAATACCTGCGAAGAACTGGACGATAATTTGATCGTCTCACAGCGCCTCGACGTCCTCGGGCAACTCACCGGCGGGCTCGCTCACGATCTCAACAATGTGCTCAACGCCGTCATCGGCGGCGCCACCCTCCTCGAAATGGATGCCGACAACACCCTGCGGCCCCAGATCCAGACGATCCTAACCACGGCCAAGCGTGGTGGAGACCTGTTGCAGCAACTGCTCCTTTTCTCGCGCGGTTCTGATAAAGCGCACGAACCCACCGATTTGATTGATGCCTCTCGTGAATGTGCCTCGATCGTGGCGGATAGCTTCCCCCGAAATATCGAAGTCAGATTCAAAGGGCCATCGAACAACGAATTACCCGAGATCGAAGCCAACGCAGCGCAACTCCACCAGATCGTCATGAATCTCTGCGTGAACGCGCGCGACGGCATGCCGGGCGGGGGAGAGCTAACCATCACTACGGGGGAATGCCATCTTTCGCCGCAAGAAATCGAGAAAATTGACGGCGCAGGGGCCGAAGGCCACTATCTAACGGTAAGCGTGAAAGACTCCGGCACCGGTATTCCAGCCGAGATCCGCTCTCGTATTTTTGAACCCTTTTTCTCGACCAAGCCCAAGGGGAAAGGCACCGGCTTAGGACTTCCTACCGTCGTCCGGTTGATGCAACTGCACGGTGGCTTCGTTACCCTGCAATCGAGCACCGAAATTGGCACGTCAGTGACATGCTACTTCCCCTGTGAGTCTCCCCATTGAGCCGTCGCTGCGATCCACTCGCCTTCCGTCTTGCGTTCCCGCGTTCCAACCGGCAACGTCTTCGGTTTCGCGCCTACCAAAGGCGTTCCAGGACATGAACCAGAACATCCGCAACATCGCCATTATTGCTCACGTCGACCACGGGAAGACCACCCTCGTTGACACCTTGCTCCAGCAAGGAGGGGCTTTCCGTGCCAACCAAAAAATCGAAGATCGAGCCATGGACTCCATGGATCTCGAACGCGAAAAGGGCATCACCATCAAGGCCAAGAACACTTCGGTGCATTGGGGTAACAAGATCATCAATATCGTCGACACTCCCGGTCACGCCGATTTCGGCGGCGAAGTGGAACGAGCCCTGCGGATGGTCGATGGCGTTCTTCTCCTCGTCGACGCCTACGACGGGCCACAAGCGCAGACTCGCTTCGTGCTCCGCAAGGCGCTCTCGCACGGACTCAAAGTGCTGATCGTGATCAACAAAATTGACCGCGAAAACTCTGATCCGAAAGAGATGTATGAGAAAGTCTTGGAACTTCTCCTCGAACTCAACGCCACCGAAGAACAGTTCGACGCCCCGGTGCTTTATGGATCTGGTCGCGACGGATACATGGTGAAAAATCTCGGAGACGAGCATAAGGACCTCAACCCACTCTTCGACGCCATCCTCGAGCACGTGCCCCCCCCTTTCGCGCGCCCCAATCAACCCTTCCACATGCTTGCCTCGAATATCGACTGGAGTGATTACGTCGGTCGAATCGCGGTCGGTAAAATTCTCGGTGGCGAGGTCAAGATCGGTGACACTATCCACGTCATCAGTCATACCGACGGCAAGCGCACTCGTGGTAAAATCACCAAGGTGCTCGAATACTCCGGCCTCGGCACCCAAGAAACCGAATTGGCCGTTGCCGGAAATATCGTCGGGCTCTCCGGTTTCGACGACATCGATATTGGCGACACGCTCACCGCTGATCCCGAGGGCCACGCCCTTCCTTTCACGGATATTGATCCCCCGACTCTCGAGATGCAACTCGCCGTCAACGACGGCCCACTCGTGGGCAAAGACGGCAAATTCGTCACCTCCCGCCAACTTCGCGAACGTCTCTACAAAGAGGTAAAAACCAACATCTCTATCTCCGTCGAAGACGCCGCGGTAGGTGGCGCGTTCAACGTCAAAGCACGTGGCGCCATGCAAATTGCGGTTCTCGTGGAAACCATGCGCCGCGAAGGATTCGAGCTCCTCGTTTCCCGCCCCACGGTAATCACCAAAGAAGTGGACGGCGCCACTCACGAGCCCTACGAGACCGTCTGGATCGAAGTCCCCGACGATTGCGTTGGTGGCATCATGCAGAATCTCGCTAGCCGGAAAGGTCAGCTCACCAACATGGAAAAGCTGAACGCGACGACCATGATCGAAGCCACGATCACAACTCGCGGTCTCATCGGGATGGAAGTTGATCTGGTAAACTCCACCAGCGGCCACGGCGTGATGTCCCACCTTTTCAAGGAATATGGTCCTTGGGCAGGTGAACTCAGCACGCGCATCACTGGCACCCTCATCGCCACTGAAGCAGGCGTCACGACTGCCTACGCACTCGAGACCATCCAAGAGCGCGGTAAGTTGTTCGTCGCCCCTGGTGAGAATGTTTACGAAGGCATGATCGTCGGCGAGAATCCTCGGGACGAAGGCATTCCAGTGAATGCCGTCCGAGCGAAGCAACTCACCAATTTCCGCTCCCAAGGTGATGGCAAGAGCGTGCAGATCGTTCCCGCGATCAAGATGTCTCTTGAACGGAGTATCGAATACATCGCCACCGACGAATACGTCGAAGTGACGCCGTCGACCTTACGACTGCGTAAGAAGATCCTCAACAGCAACGACCGCCGGAAAGCCGAAAAATCCGGTAAAGCTTCGGGCTAACACTAGCGCCCTTCGCTCAATTCTTCTATCCTCCCATTCGCCGGATCGTCGGCGGTGGGAGGATTTTTGTTTCCAACCGCTTACGTAAAATTACGCCTTTCCGCTTTAGGGTTCGACTCTCTGCTCCCCATGGCGGTTTCATCCCTCAGTCCGTCAAGAACTTATGGGCACAGAAACTGTTATATACCTCACCAATATAATCATCTGCGCGATTATCGCCGCATTGATGACCGAAGCATGGTATCACTCCGCCGATAGGACCTCGCTCAAGTATTGGATGGTGGCCGCGTGGGTCATGCTAGTGGCCGATATTCTCTTCGCCGCTCGCGTCGTTTTACCCCCCTCGATCGATCGAATAGTGCCGACGGTGTTAGTCACGGTGGGGCAGACATTTCTTTGTTTTGGAGCGAGAGTTTTAGCGGGAAAACCCATTCCGTATCGATGTGGAATCATGGTGGTTTTGGTGCACCTACTCGCACTCATCGCCTTCTACTTACTCGACCCTTCCTCCTCCTGGCGCCGCGTTGTGAATGGCACGATTTGGGCGGGCCTCGCATTTGTGTCCTTTCAAGGACTTCGCCAAAGTGCCCCGGTATTTTGGCGCCCCTTAACCGCTCCGGCCAAGGTCTTCGCTTTGCACGCAATTTTTCACGTTTTCCGGCTGGGGTTCGCCATCGCGTTTGAGAATACAGAATCAGCCACCCTCGCGACGACCATCGATATTATGGGCGATCTAGAGGTGAGCTTTTTCATGGTCGCTTTGTTCGTGGGCTTACTGATCGCCCACGTGCAGCAACGCAACGAGCAGCTCACGTCCGCCCTCGCCGAAGTCAAAGCGCTGTCCGGCCTTTTACCGATCTGTGCATGGTGCAAAAAAATCCGCGACGATGATGGGTATTGGACGCAGGTTGATCAGTATTTCCGTAGTCGCTCTAACCTAAAATTCACCCACGGAGTTTGCTCCGAGTGCGCTGAAAATATGGAGGACGAATCGACCGAAACCGAGATCCCGCCCAAAACCGTGGCTTAGCTCCAAGCCCACTCGCTGCGGATTCCATATAATTCGACGACTAGCGACTCCCTCGAACTCATCCTCTGCACCGGAAACTCACTGCCACTGGTCCGGTCACACCCCAGCAACAATCGCCAACCTGCTCCCCGCGACTAAAGCAGCCTTAACCACCGCCCTCGAGAATCGCCCCCCTCATTATCGTCGGTCGTGATGAGCTAATTTTTTGAAAACCAGCATTCTGGTTCGAGCCACTCCCCGGCGCGCCCCAAATCGACCCGCCCAGACGAGCTCCGCCCCCCCCCGCAACCTATCGCGACGCCCGTCGATAAAGGCCGCCGCAATTCAAACCAATTCGAGGGCGTAATTTCGATCATCGCGGAAACAAAATAATTAACGGAATAACTTCTGTCATACCGCCCCTTATCCCAGTGTCCGTCCGCTCTTCCTCCCGTGCGATGCCCTGCACCAATATTTCCCTGAAACCAACTTACTCCATGTCTGCGATTACTCGTCTCTGCTTCGGTATTCTCTCCCTGTTCTTACTGCCGTCGATCGTCTCCGCCGATTCGCCCTTCTCCCTCCGCCTGCTCGAAAACCACGAACTTTGGGGTGATGGCAATGCCGAACTCACGATCTTCACGGCGCAAGAAAAACGCTATGGCACTCTCCGCGATACTGAAGTGCGGCACATCGTCGTGCGCGAAGACTTTGCCGGAAAAGAACAGGTCAAAGCCGATAATTGGCAGGCTCCCGGTGCCTTCCCTGTTTTTAAATTAAATCAAATCATCACCGTGCCCACCGGCACCTATCGTTACGATCAGGGCCACTCTTCTTTTTGGCGCGCGAATGATGGTCAACTCATCAAGTTTGCCTCCACCACTAACGACTCCTGCGGACTGAGCTACAAACAGGGCAATCGCTCACCCGGTGGCTGGCGCTACCGGGCCTTCACCTACTGGGAGGGCATGAGCGAAGTCTCCACCTACGCCAAACCACCCGAGGGTGCCCTCACCTACGACGAACTCCCTTTCAAACTGCGCACCTTGGATTTCGGCAATGTCGCTAAATTTTCCGCCCCGCTCATGGAAACCGTCATCGACTCCAAAGCCGACAAACTCGCGTGGTCACCCGCCACCTTCACCATCGTGAAGCACGGCGATAATTGGCAAGTAACGGTGCAGCATCCCCAAGGCACTGACACCTTTGAGTTTGACCAGGCCACGCCCCACGCCTTGCAGCACTGGCAGCGCTGGGACGGCAGTAGCCTCCATCGTCAACACCTCACTCGGCTCCCTTACTGGAAACTCAATCAGCCCGGCGACGAAAAATATCTTCAACCCGGGGCCTCTCGCCCCTAGGCGATTTCCGTGGTGTAGGCTGTCGCGTCCAGCAGCGCCTCTAAATCCGCGGCATCACTCAATCGCACTCTCATGATCCAGCCCTCACCAAACGGATCTTGGTTCACCGTTTCAGGGGTCCCATCCAGCAATTCGTTAACCGCAATCACTTCACCACTAATCGGTGCATAGAGATCCGAAGCCGCCTTAACCGACTCCACGACCCCAAATACATCCCCCACCGCAAGGTGGTCACCGACCGCCGGCACTTCGACATACGTAATGTCGCCCAGACTACTTTGGGCGTAGTCCGAGATACCAACTAATACCTCGCCGTCGCCGGCAGATTTAACCCACTCGTGGGATTTTGCGTAGTGAAGATCAGCCGGGATATTACTCATGAGGATTTTTTTAGTTCCACAAATGGAGGTTTGACGAGATTCAAAACAATTCGATTGCCTCGAATTTCGACCGCCAGCTCATCCCCCATCGCCGACTTCGGCACAACTGCTGAGCCAATTGCCTCGTTCAGGATCGGAGAAAGCGTGCCCGACAACACCTGGCCAATCACCTCGCCCGCCACGTTCAAAACATCGGCCCCCGCGCGGACGATCCGGCGTTCTCCGGTGCGAAAGTAAACCACCTTGCGGGCATCCTCCGCCATTTTCTCGGCGGCCAGTGCCTCCGATCCCCAAAAACCGTTTTCTTTCTTCAGTTTCACGGTCCAACCGAGTCCCGCCGCGATCGGTGATAAATCATCGTTGAGTTCGTGCCCATACAAGGGATATCCGGCTTCTAGCCTCAGACTATCACGGGCGCCCAACCCTGCCAGTTTCATCCCTCGAGGTTCTCCGGCCGCGACCAATGCCGCCGCCAACGCCGGAGCATCTTCCGCCGCATGATACAGCTCAAAACCGTCCTCCCCGGTGTAACCAGTTCGACTGATCAGACAATGCACCCCAGCAACCGTGCCTTCAAGAAAATGGTAGTATCGAACCAACCCCAGCTTTGCCCCCGTCAGACTTTGTACAATTGCGGCAGCTTGTGGACCTTGGACTGCGAGCAAGCCATAATCGTCCGATCGATCGCTGATCGAAACATCCCATCCCGCCGCCTGCTCCTTCATCCAAGCGAGATCCTTATCGATGTTACTCGCATTAATACAAAGAAAGTAATCGTCCGGTCCTCGCATGTAAACGAGCAGGTCATCAACCACGCCTCCATCAGACCGACACATTGGTGAATACAAAACCCGGCCCGCGTAGAGTTTACTCACGTCGTTTGTGACCAACCGATTCAAAAACGCCTCCGCCGCCAGTCCACGCACCTCTACTTCTCCCATGTGACTGACGTCGAAAAGACCAGCGGAGGCTCGCACCGCTTTGTGCTCCTCCAAAATACTCGCGTACTGCACGGGCATTTCCCACCCCGCGAAGTCAACCAAGCGTCCCTGATGAGAAACATGAAAGTCATAGAGCGGAGTCCGTTTCAGATCAGCCATACTGGCAGCAAGCTTCCAACGCCCCGCCCGGGCAAGATCGATCCCTCTGTGACCAAAAGATTCCGGTCCCGCACCTTCGCCTCCCCTTCACCTCGATTTCTCTGAAATTTTTACATCGTCAATCCCCCGCCCATCCACGCTAGACTGTTAACACTCATGTTCCTGTTCGCGACTGCGATCATTCTCACCATCAGCGTCTCTTTCATCTGTTCTATGATGGAGGCCCTTATTCTGAGCACCACTGTCGGGGAAGTAGAATCACTCAAGAAACTACGCCCCAAACGAGGGCTCGCCCTTGAGCAACTGCGCACTGGCCTCGACGAGACGATCTCCACGATCCTCACCCTCAACACCATCGCCAACACGCTCGGTTCAATCACGATTGGCGGTCTGGCGACTTCCCTTTATGGTCAGGCTGCCCTCGGCATAGTTTCCGCCGTGATGACCCTCTTAATTCTCTTCTTCGCCGAAGTGATCCCCAAGAATCTTGGCGTGGTTCATCGCCGCACCCTCCAACCCTACATCGTTTACCCTTTGATGGGGATGCGCAACGCGCTGCGCCCCGTCACCTACTTCTGCAACCTCCTCGTGCGTTGGCTCATTACCGTTCCAACCGAAAAACCTGATTCCGACGAAGAAATCATTCTCTTGGCCGAACGCGGAGCCCTCGACGGCACCCTCAGCAAAAGTGAATCGAGTATCATCGCCAACGCCCTCTCCCTCGACGACGTGCGGGTGATTGAGATCATGACTCCGCGCACCGTCATCACCGCGATCAGCCATACCTCAACCGTGGGAGAAGTGTTCGACGCCTTTCCGAATATTCCCTTCGCCCGGATACCAGTTTACCACGCGGACCTCGATGATGTGGCCGGACTTGTCCGCCGTCGCGACCTATTGAAGGCCGTCGCTAACGATCTCGAAACAGATCCCATCAGTGCGCACATGCACGAGATTCACTTTATCCCCGAGACGGCCACCGCCGCTCAGGCGCTACAGGAGTTTCTTCAAACCCATCAACAACTGCTCGTCGCGGTCGATGAGTTCGGTTCGACCTCAGGTGTCCTCACCATGGAAGACGTCATGGAGCACCTCATCGGCCGGGAGATTTTCGAAAAGGATGATATCGCCGTCGACATGCGCGAACTCGCCCGCGCTCGATTGAAGAAACAGAATCGCCCCAAAGCGACTCCCCCCGTTTATAAAACAGCGCCATCCCTGCGCGACGATACGCCGCCACCGGCCAACGATGCTTCTTAGTTTTCTTCCGGGCTCCTTATGACAATCGCGCCAGCCTCCCCGACTCATTGGGTGCACGATCTGAGTCCGTTTCTCGTTCAGTTTAACGAATCCGTGGGGATTCGTTACTACGGCCTCTCCTATCTCCTCGGTATTGGCCTCGCAGGAATGATTCTCTACCGCGCTGCTCAACGGCAGAGACTACGCCTCCCCCCTGCTGCCGTCGCCGACCTCATGACCGCTCTGATCGTGGGCGTGATCCTCGGCGGACGTCTGGGCTATTTCGTGTTCTACGAACCCGCCGTCTTCTTGCAAAATCCCTTACAATTGCTCCAAGTGTGGGACGGCGGCATGTCCTCTCACGGCGGATTTATTGGGGTCGGTTTCGCTATGGCGTGGTTCATGCGCCCACAAAACGCTCCGTTTCTCCATCTATCCGATGCGGTCGTCGCCGTCGCTCCGTTAGGAGTCGGGCTGGGTCGCGTCGCCAATTTCATTAACGGCGAACTTTGGGGTAAAGTCACCACTTGGAAATGGGCGGTGATTTTTCCCGCCAGCGCCGCCCCCGGCACCCCCCTCACCGCAATCCCCGCTCGGCACCCATCCCAACTCTATCAAGGCGCGCTCGAAGGCTTCCTCCTTTTCGCCTACTTACAATGGCGCTTCTGGCGCACCGAGACCGCATCGACCGCCCCGGGACGAATTACCGGCGAGTTTCTGATCGGCTACGCCATCGCCCGCAGTATCGCAGAACTGTTTCGTGAACCCGACGCTAGCCTCATTCTTGGCCTATCTCGCGGCACCTTCTACTCCCTATTTATGATCATCGCCGGGATAATTATTATCCGAAGATCGCGCCACCAACCTTCCCTCCCCCCGATCAAACTAGGCCATAAACCCTAGAGGAAAAAAGTAGAGGTTTTGCGGTAATTACGTATTACTTTTCAGGTGTTTCCGTTACGTCGACTGACCTGCCTATTTTTTATCGCTCTGCTGGCCGGGTCCACGCTCACCGCTAAGTCGACTTCTCCCCATCCTATCAAATGGGTGCGAGGGATTTATATCGCTGAATCCCCGACTCCCACTCCGATCTCTCCTGGCCTGCTCTTCGCCGCCGCCAAGATCGCTGCCGCGGCAGTCGACGGCCAGGTGCTGAGAGGCAGCGGGCAGTCCATGCAACCGCTTTATTCGCCCGGCACCGTCTTGGTCGTAGCGGCCGCGCCCTTCGATTCGCTCCAACGCGGCCAAACTGTGCTCTATCGGCGGCCCGGGTGCGCCCCGATTGCTCACGTGCTAATCGCCAAAACAGGACAAGGATGGCGCGTGGCAGGACTTAACAACCAGCGACACGACTCCACCGGCGTCACCGCCGACAATTTGTTCGGGGTCGTGGTCGCGGCGTTCAACCCCACCGACGGAAACGAAGTGGCATCCCGCTGATTCCCGACCGAATCGAGCGCGTTACCTCGCGTCATTTTTTTCTAGGAAACCGTTCCGCCAGGCGCCTGCACATCCGTCTGGCTAATCAAAGCGGTCTCAATCGCGAGCCGAATGGCGGCTTCCATCCTCGCTAGCTCAACGGCTTCCGCGGCCCGGGGAATATGCACGAATCCGCCCCGAACCCCCGTCCGCGACCGCAAGCTGTGCATTAATCCATAAAAGAGATGATTACACACATAAGTCCCCGCCGACGGCGAAATCTCCGCCTGATAACCCGCCGCCTCCAACTGCGTCTTCATTGCCTTGATGGGCAAGGTCGACCAATACGCTGCCGGACCAAATTCCTCGATCGGACGATCAATCGGCTGCTGCCCCGCATTGTCTGGGATACTCGCATCATCGATATTCAAAGCCACTCGTTCGAGCGAAATCGCCTGCCGATTAGCTGCGAGCCCCAAGCAGAGCACCAACTCCGGCGCATGCTGCTCAATCGCCGATTCCAGCTGTTCCCGGGCTCGCCCAAAAACGACCGGTAACGTGACCCCAATCAAACGCCGCTCCCGCACTGACGCACCGTCTAAAGTGCGCGCCAAAAATTCGGTGGGGTTGCTCGTGTCACCCCCGAATGGTTCGAAACCCGTAATCAAAACTTTCCCGCTCATTTCAGAAAAGCTTTCACCGAAATCCCCGCCTCCGCCAGTTCTGTTCGTAATCGTCGCGCAAAAGACACCGCGTGCCCACTATCGCCATGGATACACACCGATTCGGCTGCTACCCGAACCGCATTCCCAGCGATTGACTGAACCTCTCCGCGACGGGCAATTGAGATGACTTGAGCCGCCGATTCATCCTCCGTTTCAATCATCGCTCCAGGCATGCCTCTCTTTACTAACTGCCCGACACCGTCGTAGCGACGATCCGCGAAGGCCTCACTCACGACCTTTAATCCTTGGGATCGCGCCGCGCGCACCGACTCACTCCCTGCCAAAGCCAACAACGCTAAACCCCCATCAAACTTTCGCACACCCGACGCGATCGCGTCCGCGACCCGGGCATCCCGCGCGGACATCGTGTAAAGCGCTCCATGCGGTTTCACGTAGCAGAACTTCCCATGATCTCGCAGTGCGGCCAACTGCCCCATCACCAGCGCCTCGATCTCGTGACTGGACAATTCAAGGTCCCGGCGCCCCATGCCCTCGCGATCTGCGAAACCCGGATGAGCCCCCACTTGGAGTCCATACTGTTGCGCCAACGCCATGGTTTTTGCCATCGTGTGCTCATCTCCCGCATGCGCGCCGCAGGCAATATTCACCGAAGTGACCAGCGGCATCAATAACTCATCCCATCCCGCGCTTTCGCCCCCATCGGCATTGAGATCGATTGCACTCATTTTCTCTGGTCGAGATGGCGCTTAATTCCCATTTCGAGAAACCCAAAGTCCTTTTCAGCCTGCAAACGCAGTTCCTCCGCTTCGGCCAAGGAGACCTCTTCGAACTCAAACGTTTCTCCTGCCCGAATCTCCGCCAACATCGAAATATCCACCGAGATCACGTTTGCAATTCGAGGATAGCCTCCGAGCGACTGATGGTCGGCCATCAACACGATGGGATTACCATCCGTCGGCACCTGCACCGTTCCTGCCGTGACCGGCTGAGAAATCATTTTTTCATCACTTGAGTGCTGCATACTCACCCCCTCCAATCGCAACCCCATCCGATTCGATTGCGCCCCAACTTCAAACGCCTCCATCACGAAGTGGTCTTGGCTCTCCTGATCCAGCCAGTCCCATTCCGGTCCTCGCACGAACCGCACTTTACCGAGCTGTGATCCCGGAGGAGTAAAGAGAGCAGGAGACATGAACCACCCCAATTTAACCGATCGCACCGTCGTTTCACCTAACCCCAAATGGTCCCCTTTTTTCAATGCGCGCCCTTTGAAGCCGCCAAATCCACCGGCGAGATGAGTCGAGCGCGACCCCAGCACCAACGGGACGTCGATACCGCCACTAATCGCCAGAACGCCGCGATGCCCTGCCACCAAACGTGACAGGTCCAAGACCTCGCCCGCCTCGATCCCGAACGAACGGTAAAACGGCACTCCGGCCACGGTCGCACCTGTCACCGCCAGCACTCGCGCATCGGTAAAATACAGTTTCGGCCCTTTCACCACCCATTCCAGCACCGCCGCGTCCCGTGGGTTGCCCACCAACAAATTGGCCAAACGCGCCGCCCGTGAATTCATGGCCCCACCCGCTGACACCCCCCAACGCTGAAATCCACTCCGGCGCGCATCCTGAACGGTCGTTTGCACGCCCGGCGCGAGCACTTCCATTTCCGCTCCACCCACCGGAGCAAAGGGCGATCGAGTCGCCACCTGTTGTTGCTGACCTAATAGCCGATCAAATTCCTTTTCGTCGATCTGACGAAACTTCACGCGGTCTCCTGCATGCAGTAAACTGGGCGAGTTCTCCCGGTTCTCCGGATCGAACAGACTCAGCGGCGTGCGACCGATGAGATTCCAACCTCCCGGCATCGACATCGGATAAACCCCCGTCTGCCGCCCGCCGATTCCGACACTTCCTTGCGGCACAATCGTGCGAGGAGTCCTGCGTCTCGGGATGTGCAGCACCGGATCCAATCCCGCCAGATACGGAAATCCCGGCGCAAAACCAATCGCCTGCACTTGATAATCTCCCCCCACGTGCTTCGCGATGACTGCTTCCGGCGAGAATCCCGCTTGTTTGGCCACTTCACCCAAGTCCGCCCCATAACGTTCGCCGTAGATCACGGGGATCTCGATCGTACGTGCTTCAGCCGAATCCGTCCCTTCCGGCCCATGGGGCAGATCACTGAGCACCTCTCGCAACCATCGCGCCTCGAACTGCCAAGAACTGTTCTCCCGCAAATGGACGGCCACCGCATTGAGGCCCGGCACCACCTCGGATACCCCCTCTCGCCCTTCCAGCCTGATCTTCTCCGAAACAGCCAAAACCGTTTTCAAATCAACAACTTGGCTTCGATCAGCCCATTCAACAAGGATCGCATTATCTCCTAGCGGCCTAATTTCCATCACTAGGCTTACCTGCTGCCCATTCGCCGACACAAGCATTCGGATGCACTCCATGTGCTAATTCTCCTGCCGTGTTCGGCTGATAGTTTGCCGGATTGGGTTGAAGTCAGGTCCAGTTTGCATGATATGTCCCCGGATGCCCTCTCGTCTTTTCATTATTCCCCTTGTCGCGGCGCTTCTCCTAACCGGCTGTCAAAAAGACGAAGTGCACGCTTACCGTGTCCCCAAGGAAGTGCCGCCGCCTTCGAGCACCGTAGAGACCGCCGCTTCCGACCCGGCCGCGTCAGCCCAGAGCGGCCTCACTTGGCAGGCTCCGAGCCATTGGGAGGAACTCCCCGCTAATGGGGTGCGACGCGGCAGTTTCAATGCGACCAACGCCGATGGCGATACCGCTGATATTTCGCTCATCGCATTCCCCGGCGACGTCGGCGGACTCGCCGCCAATCTCAACCGTTGGCGCACTCAGGTCGGCCTCGATCCCCTCCCCGAAGCCGAAGTCCAAGCCACGATCGAACATCAAGACACCCCTTATTTCCATCTCGATTTTGTCAACTATCTCGGCGAAGCCGACGGCGTCCCGACTCGCGTGGCCGGAGCAATCACTTCGCACGGCGGCGAATCCTGGTTTTTCAAAATTATCGGACCAGCCTCCATTGTGGATGCTGAACTCGGTGCCTTCCGAGAATTTCTCCTGACAATCGCTCCCTCTCGCTGAGCCATGGCCAACTCTCCAAACCCCTTCTTGAAGTTTTTCACTTCTCTCCGCCTCACGGTCGTTCTGCTCGTCACGTCGCTGGTGCTGGTCTTTGTCGCCACGCTTGCCCAGGTCAACCTAGGCATTTACGGGGTCCAAGAAATGTTCTTCAAGTCGTTCTTGGTCTGGGTAGAAATCCCCAACCTGGGATTCTCACTCCCGGTTTTTCCCGGCGGTTACCTCATCGGTGGCTTTTTGATGATCAATCTCGTCACCTCCCATGCTTATCGATTCCGACTCACGTGGAAGAAGGCCGGAATTCAACTCACTCACTTTGGCCTGATCGTGCTGCTCGTCGGCGAGCTCATCACCGGCATTCTCCAAGAGGATTTCTCTCTTCGCCTCGAAGAGGGCGAAACACGCAACTACTCCGAGAGTTTCCGCCGCAACGAAATCGTCCTCATCGATAAGAGTGATCCCACCTTCGACGATGTCGTTGCGATCCCCGAAGCACATTTGGACGATTCGGATCCTATCCAGCACGGCCAACTTCCCTTCCGCGTTGTCACTCGGGCTCATTACCCCAACGCAAATCTTACCATGCTTGATACCCTGCCCGCCGGCACCCCGGGCGTCGTCGCCAACCTCTCCGACGAAGGTATCGGGCCCCGACTGGCCCTACTTCCCGCCCCCTTCACCTACAATGATGAAGAGCGCAATCTCCCCGCCGCCTTCGTCGAACTCGTCGGCACCGACGGCTCTCTCGGCACTTGGTTACTTTCTCCCATGCTCACGCAGCCTCAAACATTCGACTATGACGGCCGCACCTGGGAAATCTCCTTTCGATTCGAACGCGAATATAAGCCCTTCTCGCTTTCCTTAATTGAGTTGAAACACGACATCTACCCCGGCTCTACCATCCCGAAGAACTTTTCTTCCCTAGTTCGCCTGCAAACCGAAGACGGTTCCGAAGATCGTGAGTCTCTCATTTTTATGAATGAGCCTCTCCGCCATGAGGGATACACCTTCTACCAGTATCAGATGGACAGCGCCAACGGCTTCAGTGTCTTGCAAGTCGTCCGCAACCCTGCTCGATCCCTTCCTTACGTCGCCTGCGTGCTGATGAGTCTGGGTCTCCTCTGGCAGTTTACTTTCCACCTCACCAAATTCGCCCGTCGTCGCAGCTAGTCTCTCCCCAACCTCCTTCGACTGAATTTTTCGAACTTGCTCCGCATGAAACGCTACTTTCCGTTCCTTATTCTCATCCTCGCCGCCTTGATTCTCGTCATGGGGATGAAGCGCCCCAACGGGGGCAGTGACTTCGATCTCAACGGCTTCGCCCAACTCCCCACGCTCTCCAACGGCCGCATCAAACCGATGGACACGGTGGCCCGCACCAATCTCCTGATTCTTCAAGGCCGCCAGAAGGTAGAGGATGCCGATGGCGAAAAAGTACCCACCACCGCTTGGTTACTCGACGTCTTTTTCCGACCCGAAATCGCCGACGCGTACCAGCATTTCGAAATCGTTCATCCCGGTATTCTCGAAATCTTCAAACTCACCACCGCCGACGGCGACGGTAAAAAACGCTTCTCGTTCGCCCAGCTTGAATCCGGCCTCGCTGAGGTTGATCGCCAAGCCAAACTCGCCGATGAAATCGAAACGGCCCTTCGCAGTGCGTTCCAACGCGCCGCCGTGCAAACTCGCAATCGACTGATCACGTATCAACAAATTAAACACAGCCTAGTGTTGCCCGACGGGCGAGACTTCCTCGGCCAACTTCACCGGCTCCAAGACGAAATCGAACCAGGCATCGCCGCCGTGCGCGCTCGCTCCAACAGCGAACCTCACGACGAAGAATTAGCCGAACGTATCATCGATGCCGGCCAAGTTTTTCTACGCCTTGACCAAGTCGCATCGCTGCTCCCCATCCCCCCGCTCGGTGAAGACACCAGCGATCAAGCTTGGCAAAAAACCGGCAAGGCACTCCTCGATTCGTTCCAGACCGGCATGGTCAACCCCTACGCCCTCACCTACGCCGGCCTCGCTCAAGCTTGGCGCGAACAGGACCCGGAGAAGTTTAACACCATCGTGCGTCTATTCAGCGATCAGCAGCAAAACCGTTACTCCTCCCAGCTCTCCAAGGCCAGAGCGGAAACTCGTTTCAACGAAATCGAGCCGTTCTATCGCAGCTCCATTCTCTACGTCCTTGCCTTCCTGCTCGCGATCTTCTCCTGGCTGCGGTGGCCAGAACCGCTCCAACGCGGCGCATTTTTCATCATGGCTCTCGCGTTCGTGGCCACGACCGCGGGTATCATGACCCGCATGTGGCTAGAGGGCCGCCCTCCGGTGACTAACCTCTACTCTTCCGCCCTTCTCGTGGGATGGGGTGCGGTCGGGCTCTGTCTCATCCTTGAGCGCTTTTTCCGCAACGGTATCGGCACCACCGCGGGAGGTCTCGTTGGCTTCGGCACCTTGTTGATTGCCCACCATCTCTCACTTTCGGGTGACACGCTAGAAATGATGCGGGCGGTGCTTGATTCTAACTTCTGGTTAGCGACCCACGTCATCATCATCACCATCGGCTATTCTGCGACGTTCCTCGCCGGCTTCTTGGCCATCATCTATGTTGTCCGAGGATTACTGACCAAATCCTTGGATAAAGACACCGCCAAGTCCCTCGAACGCATGGTCTATGGTATCGTCTGTTTCGCCACCTTGTTTAGTCTCGTTGGCACCGTCCTCGGCGGCATCTGGGCCGATCAGTCCTGGGGGCGTTTTTGGGGCTGGGACCCCAAGGAAAATGGCGCGCTCCTGATCGTAATCTGGAATGCGATTATTCTGCACGCCCGCTGGGGCGGACTCGCTCGCGCTCGCGGCATCATGGCCTTGGCGATCTTTGGCAATATCGTCACCAGTTGGAGTTGGTTCGGCACTAACATGCTCGGTATCGGACTGCATAGCTACGGATTCATGGATTCAGCCTTCTGGTCCTTAATCGCCTTCGTGGCGAGTCAGCTTGCGATCATCGCGATCGCCTACATTCCCCAAAGCATGTGGCGATCGGCCCCGTTGCTCGCGAAATCCTAGCACCTTCACCCGGTCTCAAACGCTCCTCCGTTGGGAGTTTAACGCGGCGGGAGCTCGTCGGCTTTCGGCGCAACTTGCATCAAATTCGGCGTCAATTCCGCCTCGACTTGTCCTGCCGTCCAGCGAAACGCCCCCGTCAGCATCCCTTGGAAATAATCAGCTTCCCACACGTCTTCCCGATGTCCCATCGCGTTGAACCAAACTCGCCCCGCCCCATAAGGTTTTGCCCAAGCCAAAGGGTAATCAGGGCGCCCATACGGCTGCCCCTCCATTTCTTTCGTCCGCATCACTAACAGGACCCTAGCCGCCCGCGAAAACTCCTTGAGCGAATACCACTCCTCTTTGACGGTAACGGTCTCCTTCAGACCTTCGAAGCCCGGAAACGCGCGCTCCACCACCGCCGCCGTCGCGCCCCTGCTGCCCGACCATGATTGATTAACTCGCCGCCGAGCCTCTTGATATACGGGTCAGAGGCTTCTCCGTTTAACCGGTAACGATTTCCTCGTTCACTCTGCGGCGGATTGCCCCCGGTGATTTCATCGGAGTGAAATGCACCGGAACCGGCGTGTGCCGCCATAAATCCTCCCCCCGCCGCCACCCACTCGAGTAGCGCCTGCTTTCCCTCGCCACTCATCGGCGGGTTTCCGTCTTTTCCGACTGCTAGCAAATTTCCACTGGTGTAGAAAAACACGACGTCGAACTGCTGGAGATACGCTTTTGAAAACAAACTGCCATCTTTACTGAAACTCATCTCGATCTGTTCGCTGGCCCCCAGACGGAACAACACCTTCTCCGCATGGCTCGGCTCGCCCGCTGCACCTCGCTTGATGACTTGGTGCTCATACCCCGCCGCTTTGGTGAAAAACAGCACATTAATTGGCTCTGCGCCCCCCAGCGTTCCAGCCCAAGCACCGATCAAGACGAGACAGATAATACGAAACTTCATCGGCGAAAGCTAATCGTGCCACTTTCCTCTGCAATCCTGCGCCCCGAACCGAGAAATTTTCCTGCTCCTACCTCAACCCGCTAAGAGCTCCTCCGCGTGAGCGATCGCACTCGCCGCACGACGATCACCCAACATCCGCGCCAACTCTTCAATGCGACTTGCTCGATTTTCGTGAATCGCCTGAATTGTCACCTTCACTCGATCCTTCGATTGATCTTTTTCGACCACAAAATGGGCCGCTCCCTGCGCCGCCACTTGGGGCAGGTGAGTCACACAAAGCACCTGATGCCCGGTTCCGATCGCGGCCATTTGCGCCCCCACGACTCGTCCAATCTCGCCCCCGACGTTTGCATCCACTTCGTCGAAGACCAACACCGCCACGTCATCCAAATCGGCCAAAACCGATTTTAAGGCCAACATCACGCGAGCCAATTCGCCGCTCGACGCAATACGACTCAAAGGCAAAGCGGCTTCCCCGACATTGGGCGAAAACACAAACTCCACCACGCTGTCGCCATCAACGGTGAGTTCTTTTGTGGCCGAGACCTCAATGCGGAAATCAGCCTTCTTAAATCCCAGTTGAGCAATCGCCTTTCCGGCAACTTTGGCCAGCGCGACGGCTGACTTCTTCCGTTGATTTCTCAACTTAACCGCCAGGGCCCGAGCACTCTTTTCTTCCGCGACAATCTGGTGATCTAACTTAGCCAAATGGCCTTCGATATCACCCTGGCCCTCAATCTGAGACCGAAGGGTTTCGCGGGCCTCTCGCACTGCCGTCAAGTCACCGCCATACTTTCGCTTCATCTCCAACCAAGCGTTCATCCGCTCGTTCAGACTCTCCACCTCTTCCGGCTCAAACGAGAATTGCCCGGCGAGCCCAGTATATTCGGAAGTCAGATCATTCAACTCAATGCCTACCGCCTGCAAGCGCTCCGCGAGATCCCGCCCAGCTTCATCCAGCTCACCTAATTCGTCAGCCGCTCGTTGCAGCGGTCCCAGTTGCGAAGCGATTCCGTCGTCACCGCTGAGGCCACTCTCCAGGCTCTGGGCCAGCTCCGTCAATTCCTGCGCCTGACTTACCCGCGTGTAGTCTCTTTCCAACGTCTCGATTGCTTCCTCCTCCAACTCCACTTCATCCAACCGCCGCAATTGATTGCCCATGAACTCAACTTGATCCGGCGACAATCGCTTCTGCTCTAACAGTGTTTTCCGGCGCGCGAGCAGCTCTCGCCATACGTAATATTCTTTTTGATACGCCGCCCGGCTCGCTTGATTCTGAGCGTAAAGATCAAGTAACTCGAGCTGGCAACTCGGTTTCAACAGTCTCCGCGGCTCACTCGGCCCATGAAAATCGATCCAGCTCTCCCCCAAACGTTGGAGCGCACCCAATGTGGCCATACTGCCGTTAATATTAATTTTCGGCGCCCGGGTCCGAGCGAGGCTGCGTTTCAATACCAACACGCCTTCTTCACATCGCGGCAGGTCGAGTTCCGCCAACAGCGCATCGATCCGACCAGCTTCCGCAAACCACAAGGTCGCCTCCACCTCACACCGTTCCGCCCCCTGCCGAATGATGGTCTTATCTACCCGCTCTCCCGCCAGTAAACTCAGTGCCCCGAGCAAAATACTCTTCCCCGCTCCCGTTTCCCCTGTGACCACGCTAAACCCCGCCTCGAAGTCCAGAGACACCTCCTCTAATAAAGCCAAATTGCGAATTGTAATGGTCTGTAGCATGCGGCCGAGCGAGTGAGTCCGGTCACCGATCCAGATTCAAGTCGGTTCGATGGCTGATTCGTCAATCGGCGATTTTTTTTTGCAGCTCGAAAATGACGAAGGTTTTTCCTTGCCGATTCGGCGGCCCATTCTGCTTACTCTCCGGCTCTCATTGAGACGGACCCTTAGCTCAGTTGGTTAGAGCGCTTCCTTGACATGGAAGAGGTCAGCAGTTCGAGTCTGCTAGGGTCCACCATTCTTACGCTTAGCGTTACAAAAGAATAACTTAAGTTACTTTTCCTTTGTCCGGAAAAACCGTTTAGCGATTCCCACATCGTGACTGATTTGCTTCCGCAGGACCTCCACATTCGCAAATTTCTGCTCCGCGCGGATATACCGACACCATTCCACCGCCAATAAGTCACCGGCATCGTAGTTCACATCCCCATCTAATCCATGCACCTCGAGTAACGGCACCACGTGATCGTTGGTTTCCACCGTCGGGCGCAAACCATAGTTGGCCACGCCTCGCCCCTCCAATCGCTCATCTTCCCAACGTCCGAATCGCACGGCATAAACCCCATAAGCCGGGAGACTCTCGGGCTCCCATTCTAAATTCAAGGTGGGGAAGCCCATCGTCCGCCCCAACTTCCGCCCCGGCACAACTTTGCCCACACTTTGGTAAGCAGAGCCCAGCAACGCATTCACGGTGGCCAAATCTCCCGAGGCCAAGGCCGCGCGTATTCGAGTGCTGCTGATGGGCGCTCCATCCAAACTCACTCGAGGAGCACTGTAGACTCCCACCCCCCGCGCACTGGCCAAAGTCTGCAACATCGTCACATCACCGATTCGCCCCTGGCCGAATCGCCAATTTTCTCCGACGTAAATCATGCTTAAGTGGGGTAACGCGCCCTGCAACATCGGCACGAATTCCTCTGCACTCACTGCCGAAAATTCCCGCGTAAACGACTGCGTGATCACCGACTCGGCCCCTAACTGCCGTAACCTGCGGGCCTTGCTCTTCGCCGGCATCAACAAGCGCACCGCTGCGTCGGGCCGGAGCACGCGACTCGGATGAGGGTCAAAGGTCAACGCCACCGCGACTCCGCCTGTCCGCCGCGCTGCTGCCACCGCCGCTTCCATCACGGAACGATGCCCCAAATGCACGCCATCGAACATCCCAATGGCCAAGTGCACCGGCTTTTCACCCCAGACCTTCGCGTTCTCCAAACCGGCAATATCTGCCGCCCAACTCAACGCGCAATCCTCGGTGTAACTTGATGGATCGGCAGGAGTCGCTCACCCAACTCAGGCAGCGGCATATTCAATAGCTCCTCCAATGTAAGGGCCTGATCAACGGAAAGCTCCCCCGATGACGTTCGCCGCAGATTTTTCAGGTGCCCGCCACAATTCAGTTTCTGGCCCACATCATGAGCAATCGTGCGCACGTAAGTCCCCTTGCTACATCTGACCCGAAAATCCAACTCCGGCGACTCCCACCGCTTGAGATCGAAATCCATGATCCGGATAAACCGAGGCTCGCGCTCCACTTCCTCCCCCGCGCGGGCCCGCTTGTAGAGCGGCACACCGTCAATCTTGATCGCCGAAAACATCGGCGGAAGCTGGTATTGGTCCCCTTTAAAATCGGCCAATACTTTGGCTACTTCCGCTTCCGTCCATTCCGGCACCGGACGAGTTACTAAAACTTCGCCTTCTGCATCCTGCGTATTGGTGACTTGCCCCAACTTGATGGTGCCAGTGTATTCCTTTTCGACGCTCATAAGGTATTGCGAAATTTTCGTCGCCTTCCCCACCAGCATAACCAGCAATCCCGTCGCCGCGGGATCGAGCGTGCCGGCATGGCCGATCCGCTTCATCTTCAGCTTCCCCCGTAAACGGGCGACAACATCGTGAGAGGTGTGGTCAGTGGGTTTGTCCACCAACAGGACTCCCTCGTATTCTTTCTTTGCTCCGAGCATGAATCAATTCCCACGTTCCGCATCCACCTGATGCAATCGCGTTTCCAACGCCTCAATGAGCTGCTGCCTAAAATCACTGGCCTTGATCCCAGTGATGTTCAGACCCGCCGCACACGCATGTCCTCCTCCGCCAAATATTGCCGCAATTTGATCGACCCTATACGCCGGATCTTCCGCCCGTAAACTCGCCTTGATTCCATCCGCCCGCACTTCGATCAGGCAACCAATCAATACCCCATCAATCGCTCGCGCATAGTCGACCATGCCCTCCGTATCCTCCGGACCGGTCCCGGTGGCGGCAAAAACTCCTTCGGCCAATGTGCCGACGCAAATCCGGCCCTCGCCATACTGTTCAAATGAGGCCAAGTAGTGCTGCAGCAGCTGCAGTTTGCCGGCCGGTTCACGTTCATAAAGCTCATGGCCCGCCTCAACCGGGTCTGCGCCCAATGCCACCAATTCGGCCGCTAATTTGAAAGTGAGATGACTCGTTGTCGCAAATCGGAATTGTCCCGTGTCCGTCAAAATCCCGGTGTAAAGAGCCTGTGCGGTCGGAGCATCAATCTTTTTATCCAATTCCAAAAACAGAGCCGCCAAAATCTCACACGTCGCTGCAGAGTCGGACTGCACACAATTGTGCACGGCATAACCCGCATTAGAAACATGGTGATCAATATTGCCAAACGGCTGCGGGAAACGCGCTTGCAGCACTTTACCTGCCCGCTCCTGATCCGCACAATCCACGTAAATCGCAACAGGATCTCCATCCGGCAATTCATCGAGACCGAGAATCCGCTCTTCACGGACCAAATAGTGCAAACGACGCGGCACCGGACTCGGGTTGACGCAAACCACCTCACGCCCCGCCGCCCTAAGCGCACGAGCCAAAGCCACCTGGGAACCGATGCAGTCTCCATCAGGTCGGGCATGCCCGATCACCACAACCGAACGATCTGCCGTATGATCCCACAACCGACGAAACGAGACCGTCGTTGACCATGGCAACAACGTCTGACTCACGACGTACCTTCCTTTGCTTTTGCCTGCTGGTCGATCTCATCCAACACGTCTAAAACGCGATTGCCTCGAGAAAACGCTTGGTCCATCAGAAAAATCCAGTCGGGCGCGTGTTTGATCTGGATGCGGTGCGCAAGCTCTCGGCGGATTTCCTTCCGCTTGCGCAAAAGCCACTTGAAACGGTCCGTTACATTTTCCTCATCTCCAAAAATGGAGAAGAACACTTTACCCGTCTTTAAGTCCGAAGCGACTTCCACCCCTGCGACCGTGATCGTCACTGCTTCCTGCTTGTATTTCGTATGCAGGTAGGAGCCCAGCTCGCGCTGAACCAACTCGGCTATACGAATAGTGCGGTTAGACATTTTAGGAAAATCTCGTGGTGATCAATCCGACCGCATTAAAGCGCGGCACGCACCTTTTTGATATCGAACACTTCGATCGTGTCGCCTTGTTCGTAACCGTTAAAGTCGTCAAGCTTGATACCACATTCCAAACCAGCTCTGATCTCATTAGCATCATCCTTGAATCGTTTGAGCGTCTGGATCTTACCTTCGTGAACCGACTCTTTGCCGCGCCGGAGTCGAGCCATCGCGTTGCGAGTGATCTTGCCTTCGGTGACCAAACAACCCGCCACGAATCCCTTCGCCAGCGGGAAGACTTCGCGCACCTCGGCGGCACCCCGTTTGACTTCCTTGAGCTCAGGATCGAGTAAGTCCGCCATCATCACTTTCACCTCATCGGTGAGTTCATAGATGATTTTGTAAGACTCTATCCTCACTCCGTGGTGCTTGGCCATCGGGATAACCCCGTTCTCCAACTTCGTATTGAAGGCCAAAATAGTGGCACCGGCCGCACTTGCGCGCTGCACGTCTGTTTTCGTAATCACGCCCACTTCACTGGCCACGATCTCAGAGGAAACCTTACTACTCTGGATTCCTTCGATCATACCACGCACCGCTTCAGCGGAGCCGAAAACGTCACTCTTGATCACAAGCTTCAGCACCTTGGCTTGAGTCGCTGCGATATTGGCAAACAAAGCTTCAACCGATACTTCCTTCGGCTCGGCCGCCTGCGTTACGACCTGATTTTTCAGCGTATCCGCGGTCTCTTCAGCTTCAGTTTCGGCGGCGCGAGCATTCTTCGCCGTCGTAAAGGTCGCCCCAGATTCCGGCGTGCCCGACCAACCGATCACGCGCACTGGCGTCGAGGGAGGCGCCTCTTTCAAAGTCTTGCCTTTATCATCAAACATCGCGCGAACCTTCGCCCACTGCTTGCCGCAAACGATGGCATCGCCCACTCGCAGCGTGCCGCGTTGCACAATGACCGTCGCCACGGGACCACGTCCCACATCGATCTGAGCTTCGATCACGACCCCTTCGGCTTTTGCCTTGGGATTCGCCCGGAGTTCCAGCACCTCAGCCTGAAGATTGATCATCTCCAAAAGCTCTTCGATACCGTCACCCTTGATGGCCGAGACGGGGACCGTGATCGTCGATCCTCCCCAGTCTTCTGGGGCGATATCACGTTGCTGCATCTGCGTCTTCACCGCTTCCAGATTTGCACCCTTCGTATCCATCTTATTGACGGCCACGATCAGGGAAACTCCCGCTTCCTTGATGTATTTAAGTGCCTCATCGGTCTGCGGTTTGAAGGCGTCATCCGCCGCGATCACTAGAATTGCGATATCGGTGACTTGCGCCCCACGAGCACGCATCTTGTTGAACGCCGCATGACCCGGAGTATCCAAGAACGTGATCTTACCACTGCTGTTCTCGACTTGGTAAGCACCGATGTGCTGCGTAATTCCGCCCGCTTCCCCCTTGACGACATTCGCTTTGCGAATCGTGTCCAAAAGTGAAGTTTTACCGTGATCGACGTGACCCAAAATACACACCACCGGTGGTCTTGGTTGGAGATTGGCTTCCTCTTCGGCCTCTTTTTTGGCTTTGCTTTTCTCGAGATCCTTTTCTGTCGGTTTTACGTTCGACTGCGGAAAATCACCGCGATGCTTCACTTCGAGAATGATGTTATGCTTCTCCGCCAACTTGACTGCGATATCTTCCTCGATCGTCTGATTCATGGAGGCGAAAATGCCTTGCTCCATGAGTTCGGAAATGAGTTTGAACGGCTTCAGCCCCAACACCGCGGCGAATTCGCGCACGATGATCGGCTGCTTCACCGAGATGGTTTGCACCTCACCGGTGTCAGCAACAACCGCCACGGTTTCGCGGATAGCTGGCGCCACGGGCTGCGCTGGTCCCTTGGCAGGCGCGGCAGGCGGTGGAACTGATGCCGAACGAGGAGAAGCCGGGGCGGGTAACATTGGCACACGAGGAGCGGCCGAAGACAACGGAGTCGCTGGCAATGCGCGAGGAGTGGCCGAAGACGACGGAGTCGCTGGCAACGCTCGCGGCGCGGAGACGGGAGCTGGCGATTTAGCCATTGGAGGGGGTGGCGGTGGCGGAGCGACTGGCTTCGGCGCCGCGATCGGTTTTCCTGCGGCCGCCGCTTTCGCTGCTTCGATCGCAGCAACGGCTTCAGCCTTTTCGCGCACCACATCGGCCGCAGACTTCACGAAGACACCGGCCGGCAGATTCACCCGTGGGGGTCCCGACGGCGCATCAGTCTTTTCTTCCTTGGGAGCCTCGTCAGCCGCTTTTTGGGCGGCGGCGGCGGCATTCCCTGCTTTAACCTCCTGGGCTGCCTTGGCGGCAAACTCCTCTTCCAAGGCCTCTGCCGAGATATTGTCGATCGTGCTGGACGCAGTTTTAACGTCGTAGTTGCGCCCCTTGAGGAGAGTTAACAACGATTTGTTGTCCAGGCCGATCTTCTTGGCGAGTTCGTGAATGCGGATGCTCATCAGGCGGTGCTAAAATCTGTCGTTGGGCGTGCTGAAATAGTGTAAAAGGAGAAACTAATTAAGCGTCACCACGGGTTGCGGCGACCTTTGCGAGAATATCGGCAGCTTCTTCAGGAGTAAAGCCCGTGCCTTCGAGATCGTCGGCTTCGACCCCCTCGAATATTTCGAGGGAAACAAATCCGGCCGAGACCAAGCGCGTCGCTAATTCGTAATCGACCGTGAGTGCAGCGGCTAAGCGCTTAGTGGCTTCGTCCTGCACGTCGACGGTCTCTTCCTTGTATTCTTCGATATCAATTTTCCAGCCGATCAAACGGGAGGTCAGTCGAGCGTTTTGGCCCTTACGGCCAATCGCGATCGCGAGATCATCCTCTGCGACGCGGAGCAAAATCCGACGACCACGATCATCGAGACGGACTTCGCGAGGAACCGCCGGCTTGAGTGCCTCACGCACCATTTGTTCCGGGTCGGCAAAATAGTTGATGATGTCGATCTTCTCCCCGTTAAGTTCCCGCACGATCGTCTTCACGCGAGCTCCTCGAGCTCCTACGCAGGCGCCGACTGGGTCGACTTTCGGATCATTGGAGATCACTGCCATCTTGGTGCGGTAACCGGGTTCACGCGCAAAAGCTTCGATCTTTACCGTGCCATCTGCGATTTCCGTGACTTCAAGTTCGAACAAACGACGCACGAATTTGGGGCTGGCCCTGGTCAGCATCAATTCAGGACCACGCGGCGTGCTCTCAATCGCGGCCAACAAACAACGAATACGATCACCCGCCTGGTATTCCTCACCGGGAACCTGCTCACGCCCCATCAACAACGCCTCGGCCTTACCCAAGTCGACGTAGATGTCATTCCGCTCGCGGCGACGCACCGTCCCCGTAACAATATTACCCACCATGTCCTTAAAGTCGTCGTAAATCCGGTCCTTTTCGAACTGGCGCAGACGCTGCATAATCGCCTGACGTGCCGTTTGAGCCGCGATCCGACCCAAATAAGAAGGATCAATATCCTTCTCCACGAACTCACCCAACTGTGAACCGGGATGCAAAATGCTGGCCTTTTCAATGTGAATTTCCGTGCGGGGATCACTCACGGAATCCACCACTTTCAACAACGCCCAAGCATGCAGCTGACCATTCTTTGGATCGATATCAATTTTCAGCTCCTGACCAGAGTTAACTCCCTTCAGTGCAGCAGTTTTTATGGCATTGACGATCGTTGCGATCATGTCGGAACGATCGATGCCCTTCTCCTTCTCCATGTATTCAAGGACGGATAGAATTTCGCTACTCATTTGTCGGTGGGATTTGCGGTAAAGATGAAAAAAAAAGCGGGCCAGATGGCCCACTTTCAGAAGTGTGAACTGAAATGTGAACGAACACCATAGCTTGCCACAAAATTTGATGTCAAGTCCGGTGGGAAGCAGCCGCGGCACCAGCTAACTGACTCCCCATTAAGCCTTGCACATGACCCCAGGCCAAAGGATTGCTGCGGCCATCCGCCAAACCGATTCGCCGCGCCGCTTTTACCAACGCGTCTGGCTGATCCCCTGGTCGGGCGTGATACCACCAGCCAAATCCAGTTTTTTCACTCAAATGCCCCCCCGCGACCAGCAATGGCAGCAGCCCATCTCCCCACAGATTGTCCGCCCTCGGCGATGCCACCACGCCCTCCGCCCCGATTACCTCCATCACCGCTTTCCAAGTTTTCGTGAACGCCAATTCCCTCCTCGCCTTCGCGACCTTGACCCCGTTTTCGAGCGCCCCTCCCGCTAAGCTCTCTCCTCTTTTGGCCAATTGCTGCGGCCAATTCCCTCCTGCAATCACCCACCGCGTATAGCTCTCCAGCCTCTTTCGCGGATGATTCGCAGGACGCACCCCCTGCAATTTCCATTTCAGTTTCTCCGCCTCAAATACCGCATCGACCACCACTTCGCCCGCCATCCACGCCGCCAGCGGCCACCGCGTCGCCACTTGCAACATCGGCGAACGGTTAAACTTATACCCCAGAATTTCGAGCGCCGTGTGATGACAGGCGGATTCCCAGCCCAACTTGTCGATTCGCACTTTCGCGTAATGCACCTTTTGCTGCCATCGCGTCATCGCCTGAGTCCAGATCTCAATTCTGGCATCCTCGCTCGACATCGCCAACCACCGCTCCGCCAGCACATCTAACGGCCGCGCCGCGATCGCCGTCACCGCCGCATCCGTCGCGTATTCCTCCAAATCGTGCCACAGCAACGGCAACATCGCCACGATCGGAATCTGCCGACCTCCTCCGCCTTCGGTCTGGGTGGCTTTCGGCGGGAACAGCACCACGTGCAGGATCACCCGATCATAATTCACGTCGCCCGCATGGCCGTGAGCCCGCCAATCCTCCTCCCGCAAATGCACCTCAACCGCCCCGCTCAACCAATCGTCTCCGATCTTAATCCGCGCCTCCGCAAAATCCGGCCCACCCAAACGGTTCCAACGCCCCTTCCCTTCAATTTTGACCGGACGACCATCAACCGTGCGCAATCCGCTCACATCAAAGGTCTGCTCCGCCCAAATTCGTTGCAGTAATAATTCGGGAAACTGAAACGGTCCAAACAGCCCCTGCACCTCCGCCACCGCCGCACTCATTTGTTCGCTTTCCCGATAATCTGACATTACCTCGACCAAATCGTCCCATCCGCCGCGCCGCAACAAACATTAGTGCCCCTCCGGTCGCCTCCCCGCGCCTCTCCCTTAACAAAACCCACCCTCTACCTGTCTCTCGGAGGCAACAGGACTGTGCTGCGCTTGTTCTCACTCTGCGTCGATTTCCGCTTCCAACCCCCTCTGCCGAGCGGTTAATCGAGCCACCATTACCGGGTGCGTCGGCGCGTGGTCTCTTACCTCTGGATGCTTCTCCTCCAAGTTGTGGAGCGAGACTTTCATGATGCTTCCCTCCTGATTTTCACCGGCGATGAGCTTCCATTTTCCTTCGCGCACCGCCCCCCATGGTCTTTTGTTTTAGAAAGAAGAAGAGATGGCGCGCAGGGCGATTTTGGGGGAGTGTTGGCAGGATTCGAAGACTTGAGGCAGAGGTCGGTCGGGCCAGTGGTCGGCGCAGATACGCAGCAGCAGGCTGCGCAAAATGGCGAGGTTGGCCAGTGCGTTGACATTGCGGGTGCGCGTCTGGTCTTCGCGCCAGCACATGTCGCGTCGCCAGTGGTTGCGGATTTCGACGCCACCCCAATGTCCGCGGATTAGTGCGAGCATTTGAGCGGGAGTCTTTTCGTCGGGGTCAAAACTACTGGCGTAGGCGCGCTGTTCGCGACTTTCGGTGCCGTCGCGTTTTCGCACCGTGGTTTTATCAACGAGCACAAGGCTGCGTAGTCCGGGGTAGTCGGCTTGAGAGGGCGTGGCGACCACCACCGCGACTAGCCAAGTGCTCACGCGCCCGCGACTCGGATCGGTCAGTTCAAAAAAGGGGGCGGGGCGGTCCGGGCGCGCTTGGCCAGCGCACTCAACTGAGGTTGGTTACCTTTGATCTGGAGCACATACTCGCCGCCTTTTCCCACGATGGCGCGCGCGCGCTCACGGCTGGTGTGTAGGGCATCGCCGGTGACGATCCGCTCGTCCAGCGGCACCGCGGCCAACACCTCGCCGGCGCGGGCCTGTTCACTACGCGCAGTGTTTTGCTTTTGATCGACGATGGCCAAGGCGACCGGCGCGCCGGTGTCGGCCTCGACCAGGCTGAGCACTCCGACCGCGTCGCGGATAAACTTCCCGTCTAGGGCGACGGCTCCGGGCAGGGTGCCAGCGTGAGCCGAAAGCCAGGGGGCGAGCGCCTGGGCAAACACCTCCGGATCAAGGCGGGTGAGCATGTCGTAAAACACGCTGTAACTGGGGGCCAGACGTACCTTTTTGTTCGCGTCGCGGGGCAAGGCCAGGGTGAAGCGCTGGGCCTGATCGAGCAGATTTGCCATGCGAGCGATCGATGCGATGTCGCGCCGGCCCGCCAACAGCGCGAGGGCCACGATACTCA